>TARA_R110001583_G_scaffold59799_1_pt1 | contig 86245 bp, 90 predicted proteins | sample TARA_R110001583 | Tara Oceans TARA_R110001583 (sample SAMEA4398432) | marine metagenome | biome: Polar Biome; feature: [MES] marine water layer (ENVO:01000295) within the mesopelagic zone...; material: water (ENVO:00002006), including particulate matter (ENVO:01000060) such as...... | reverse complement strand
ACATGACAGACGCAGTAAACGTGCATTATGTTTCTCCTTACGGAGGAGGGCCTACTGCCGCACAGGTGATGATCCCAGAAGCCCAAACACAAATAATATACTGCACAGCGGAGAATGATGCAAATAACGATTACTTTTATTTAGGATCTATAATTAAGCCATCGTATGAAACAGTACAAGAAAAGGCTTATTTTAGCCCTCTGATCAATCCAGACCCTGAGACTTCTACCGATGTTCGTCCTTTATCAATGCCTCACGATGATACCGATTTTGGTTTCAATGATCAATCAAGTTCCTACGGCATTAGGACTCCAAGAGGCAATCAAATAGTTATTCGTGAAGGATTGGACAAAAATAGAGACTTTAAAGGCATTTTCTTAACAACTGAAAAAGGGCACATGCTTTCTTTAAATGATTCAAAATCAAATTCCCGAGTTATGTTGGCAGGGTCAGGCAGGAGATCTAGGTTAGAGATAACAGGTAAAGATTCTAATCTTAAGACTGGGAAAGCGGCTCACTCCGCTTATCTACATGCTTCAAACAACATTGAGGTTGCTGCTATAGAAGGAGGTATGGACTTTTCTGTAGTTGATGGGAGAAATATTAATATAACAAATAGATCCACAATAAGCAAGCAGGGAGGATTACCACCCGCTTTGGCAGGAAAGGAAACAGGTAATATAAATCTAACAACTGCCGCAGGTGATATTGTAATAAGGAGTTCTGGAAATGGAGTATTTATTGATTGCTTAGATAATGGAGGTTCCGAAACAACCCCAGCATCATTTCAGGTCAGAAGCCAGAATAAAATTCATTTATATTCAAGTAATGGAATTGATATAAAATCTGCGGGAGACGTAAATATAGTAGGTAGGAATGTAAACATTGAGTCTGACCCAACTCAGATGGGTGTTGTAAATATGAATCCCTTACCCCCTGGAGCAGTGAATTTAAAAATGGCAATAAGAAAAACTAATGACGAAATAGCGGCTGAGGTAGTGTCTCCTACTGGACAGATTCCTTTCTTTGTAACTCCTCCAGGAGCAGCCAGCTTTATTTTCAATTATAGTAGCGGTAGAAATATTGATCCGAGGCTGGACTTTTTACCTTGAGGATAATATACTATGGCAATATTTAACCCCGAATTCTTTACAAATCCAACAGCAAGTCTAAACACTTCTTTTGGTATACCTAATTGTGTTACTAATCTAGGTTTAAATGCTTTAAGGCTTTTAAGTGGAGAAACATTAAGTACTTTATTTGGTACAGTTGAGGAAGGTAAATCAGTCGCTGAAGGAAAAATCGCAGGGGCAGTGAAAGAGTTATTCACATACAAAGGCTACCTTTCCGTGGATGATGACACAGGAAAGTTGACCATTTCTGGTTTTGCGGAAAACAATTTAGATCTGAGTTTTTTAGCTAAATTAGATGCTATTAATCGAGATCTAGCAGCCGCAGAAGCATTGATAAACCAAGGAGTAGATTTTGTCAATGAAGTATTAGATTGTGTAGGCCAATTTAAAGATTTCTTAGGAGGTACTGAAGGAGCAACTATCAGTTCGACTGCGGGGGGTCTAGGTGCTGGAACTACAAATACTTATGTTAATAATCTAGCCGCCGCAGAACAAGCCATAACCATACAACAAATTACCGATGCTCAAGAGTTCATCAAAGCATGTAATGATGTACAGATTAGAATTGGACAAGTACTTAACGAACAAGCTAATAGAGATGCAGCTACAGAACCAGAAGGGCCAATATTTAGAATGATTTATGGACCTCCTGTTTCTAAAAAAGGATTGTTTATTTTATCTGAAGATGGTTTATATTACGACTCTCAAGTTCGGAAGTATAACGGAAAGGATATACCCTCTGCATCAGACATTGGCATAGTTATTGATTCCGAAAGCTGGGATATGAAGTTCCCTCCAAACCTGGGAGGAAAAGGAACGATTGTTTCATTAGCTGATGTGAATGAATATGTTGATACATTATTTGACATCAACAAGATTGATAACTCTGATGCTTTAAAAACTTATTACGATAATGACCATTTTTTGGAGGTTCTAGAGTCTCAAAAACAGAAACAGGTCTTAGACACTTCCGCACAGATAACAGAGTTATACGCTTCAGGATACGCAAACGATTCTGCTTTAATAGTAAATTACAGACAAAGCCTTTATGGTATTCTAGCTTCCTACGAAGAAAAAATAAATAAGAGAAAGAAGCAGATTGAAGTTGCGGTAAAAGCATCAACTGAGTTTGGAGTATCTCAAACCTTTGCTTTAGGAACCATACCGATCAACGACTTCTCTTATCTTAGTTCTATTAATTTAACTATATCCTTAGAACAACAACAGCGGTTATCCTTTGAGGCAGGATCTGTTGGCGAAACAGTACTCCCCATCCAGCCAATATTTGTAAGAAGTGTAGGGAGTGAGAGCAGTAAATTTGTTGTACCTTTCAATGTAGCAGACGTTGGGAAGGGGGCAATAATAACAACGGGTGGGTCTGTTTCTTCTACTAATGTACCTACATTATCAATCACTGATCAAATTGTTCCTGATAAACTATTTGCCGCATTCAACTTTTTAAGAGCAAAAGGTCAGAAGCCTGATTCAGATGTTTTTGGTAGTCTAAATTGTGCTACTTTAGGTATGAAGAATAATGCTCAGTTAATAGGTAGAAATCCTATACTATTCACTTCAGGATTGGCTATTCCTTATTTGGGGGGAATGACAACAATAAATAATTTCTCAAAGGAAATTAGGGATTATAAAAGTATATGTAGATTACCAGAAACGGTTCCTTTTCAGAACTTTATGTATAACAAAGCAGGAGGATCATTTGAGTGTTGGTTACACATGCCTGGATATGGAACCTCTTCTAATACCTACGAAAGAGGTGAGCGAGCAACTCTTAACTTAAATGCAACGAATGCGGAGTGGGTGGATTATAATTACTACAAGATCTTACTAGCTAATGAGAATTTAGGAGGCAATGTAGCCGCAGAGCTTAGTTCTGTAGTGACCGCTAATGGAACAGATTCTGTTCGGGGTATGCTTATGGGCTTTAGCCGTGATCCAGCCATAACCTTTAATGAAAAGGTGGTAGGAGGTCCAGACACAAATATAGGTCTTAATGCAGGGGGTATAGAGGCCTCAGCAACGACTGCTTCTAGCTGCTTTTTTATTGCACCTACAATGTCAGTAAATAAAAATATGGCAACTTTCACCCCACAGTATGATGGATGCAATAGCGATAATTACGCAAAGATGACAATCTATGATGATGTAACTGTTAACGGCACTAAATTTTCAGACGTTAAAAACGGATTCATGCATTTAGCGGTAACTTTTGATGTATCGTCAAACGATTGTAAGGTATTTTTAGACAGCCATTTGATGGCTACTTCTAGTTTAACGGAGGTATTTGGTTTCCCAAAATACCAAGCCCCAGCGATACCCTCATTTATAGTACCACCAGATTCTGATGCGAGCAGTTTTTATTATTCAGAAAACACAGTAAGGCAAAAAGAAGATACGCATTATTTTGATAATGGTCCTGCAAACGATGGATTTTTTACTCCCTGGATGATTGGAGGAGGTTGGACTGATGGTTTCCCTATCTCGCCTGACACTAGCGCAGGGGGCTTCATGGGAACTCACCACGGCTACACAAGTGGTTTAAATGGCTATGTTGGAAGTGTAAAATTTTACTCTAAACCACTATCTAATGATGAGGTTGCAACTAATTATAACGCACAAAAGGGGTTCTTTAAGAACATAATTACATGACTACAACAATATTTGGAAAAGTACCTGACCCAAAAGTAAAAGCCGAGATTATAAATAAAAAATCGTCGGGAGGAGTTAATGGAGTTAAGTACCCCCTATACGATAAAAATAATCATACAAAAGGTATCTTTGTAAAAACAAAAGGATTTACTTTACTGAGGAGTGAAGCAACACAACTAATAAGAACAGAGCGCGGCGAGCGAGTAATGCTTCCAAACTATGGATTGTCTCTAAAGAAGTATCTATTTGAGCCTTTAACTGATGATTTAGTTGAGAGCGTTACAGAAGAAATCTTCTATAGTTTTTCTACTTATTTGCCAAAAGCTAAAGTTAGAAGCGTGGATGTTCGATCTGGAGATAATGTACACGGACTAGGAGTGCCAGGGTTATTAATTCAAGTCGTTATCTCCCCTGCTAACTCACTAGAAACAGCCCTATTGGAGATAAATCTATGACAACTAATTACAACGAAGTTACAAAAATACCATTCACAACCGCTGAATCAGACTTTCAGAAATTACTAAATACAGGAGATGCGTATAAAGATAAGAAAGATTTAGTTGATTATGCCGCTACTGATTTTGTTACCCTAAGAGATTCATTGATATCTTACATGAAAGCAGTTTACCCTACTGACTATCAAAATTTCTCTGAATCTGATTTCGGTATTATGTTTACAGAGTTAGTTGCATACATGGGAGCAATTATGTCTTTTAAAGCCGATGCGTTGGCTAATGAAAATTATCTTTCTACTGCCAAGAATAGAAAAAACGTAAAGAAACTTTTAGAGTTAATCGGGATTAGATTAAAAGGGCCTACTTCTGCTGGTGCAAATGCAAAAATGGTTTTAGATGTTGCGGCGGGTTCCAACGTAACAATTACTGCTACGAACAGAATATTTAACTTAACCTCCCCCTTAGATGGGGGAGCACTACAGTTTACTTTATATAAAACAAGCAACGGTAAAATAAGTGCCATGGATTCAAACAACTCTGATATAGTATTAACCACTGCTGAGTCTGCTAATTCTGTAGGAAGGACTTGGAATAATATGGCATTATTGGAAGGCTCTCTTGTTCAAGAAACTGGTGTGTTTAACAGTACTGATGTTTTCAAGACAATTAATCTCACAGAAGGTCCTGTTATTGAGAACAGTGTCCAAGTATACGTTAATGACACAGGTGCTTACGGAGGAGGGTATACTCAGGTAGATAATATTATGTCAGCGTCAGGTCCTACGGATAAGACATTCGATGTTCTTTATGATGATACCTACACAGCAGTAGTTAGATTCGGTGATGGCGTTGTGGGGTCATCACCTCCGAACTCCTCCTCCTACAGAGTCTTGTATAGAGTTGGAGGAGGAGACAGAGGTAACATTTTAGGCGCAGTAATTAATGCACCTGTCATCACCAGCGAGGGAAATGGAACGGTTTCTAATACGAGTGTAGCTACTGGTGGGCTCGATGCAGAAACTATTCAAAACGCAAAGAGATATGGGCCGTTAGTATTTAAACAACAAAACAGATTGGTAACACTAGAGGATTATAAGGCTTATCTTTCTCGCTATTCAAGCCCTACGGGAGGACAAGCTATAGGCATACCAACTACAAGAAAAGCTTATTCTTCTGCAAACATAATAGATTTGTATGTTCTACAAAAAGCAACAGAAACTATTCTTCAGAAAGCCACTGTAGAGTATAAAGTTAATTTACTTCAATCTATTCAAGATTTAAAGATGTTAACGGATGAAGTAAACGTGGTTGACGGATTAATAAGAACGCTAGATCTAGTTGTTACTGTTTTCTGTGATGAGGCATTTAGATCACTAGAAGAAAAGATCAAGAATAGCGCAGCGACCACAATTAGAAATCACTTTTCTTATACGAATTTTGGATTTGGGGAAGGTTTTGTACCACAAGAGTTGAACAGATTAATCTATGATATAACGGAAATTAGATATTCAACTATTGATAACGTTAAAGACCCAATACAAGTAAACTTTAACGAAATAATCCAACTGAATAACTTAACAGTTAATATTTCCTTTATATAATGGCTAGAAAATACTACAAAAGAAACTTTGTTGATGCTGTAGAAATTATCACTCCAGACTTATACCTAGAGGATGACCTCGCCCTAAGCGGGGTCCAAGTAAAGGCTACAGATCAATTGATCAATAGTCATGTTATTTCTGCTGCAAAAATACAAGAAACTCTAAAGATAAGTGCTAGTGCCTTAACAGGCTCAAATCTATTCAGTTCTATAGACAATATTAATGGGTTTTCTCAGTTCTTTTTAACGAAGAATAATCTAACGAATGTAACTCCTGAGTCGTTTCAAGAAAAGATATTAACCCCATTAGGCCAAAAGCTTTCTTCTTTTCAATCCTCTTCTGATTTTGGAGACTATGTAAGTGGAACATTTCTGCCAAAAATATATCTAAATAACACTAATATAAAGACAGATACCTCTTCTTACTTTGGATCTACTCAACTGGCTACTACTGAGTATATTATTAACAACTTAGGTTGGTTATACTTCTTGAATACGAGTGCGCCAGCAGGGGGTTCCCTAGCTCCATCAACTTTAGTAGCGTCCTCACTCGTAAGAACGATTTATAATGATAGAGATTACAAATTAAATGACGCAGTAAAGGACTATCAAACTTATATTTGGGAGAACTATTCCTCTTCCTCTGTACCTTTTGAGTTAATTCCTAACAGGTTCGCCATAGGTGCTGGAACATTTACTAGTGGAACACAAAATCTAGAAAAACTAAAGACTCTGGTTGACGTAGTTTACTCTCCATTAGGAATAGATAAGACTGACAAGAAAATAGAAGAAGCTTTTAATCATTATTTATCAGCTACAGAAGTAGTAGAAACAACAGAATATAGGGGACCCTTCTCAAAATTCTTGCGAGGTGTTTCCTATGGGATGTTTGATGTTAATGATCAGGTAGAAGGTCTAAGTAATTTAAACTCTATAGAGAATTGTCCCGCTAGTCATCTTCCATTTTTAGCAGACATACTTGGTTGGAAATTATACGGCAAAAATAGTGCTTCTTGGAGGAATCAGATAAGAAACGCTCCTTCGATCTATAGCAAAAAAGGAACTAAGCAAGCGATTATTGATGCGTTAAATGCAATTATACCTCAAAACCCAATCAATACAAGTGGAGCCATAAACGAACTCTACGAATCTTACTTACCTAATCTAATTTACTATGTTCTAGCCACAGGCACAGAGTTATTTGATCCTACCACTTTTACACAAGACATCGCGTTAGCTCATGGATTGGATACATACTCCCAAACAAACAAGGATTTTAATATTAGACTAGGTGTAGACTCTGTTTTAAAGCAGTTAATTACACACTTTCCTGATAACTTTGTAGTAAGAAACCAACCCTTTCGTGTAACTCGTTTAGTAAACGGAAAAGCTTGGTTTGGTCCTATTATTGAAATTGCAGATGACGTTTGGGTGACTGCTATTTACGGAGAGCAAGGCGAGATTCTCTACGACCCCCGTGTAGCAGTAGATGTCGATATTTTACAGGACCCAAGATTTACTTTTAATTACAGGAACAAAACAACTCCAATGCCTCCTTGGGAGGAAGAGAAGTTTTATGATAACTGTGTTGTAAATACAGAGCTTCTCTTGTTCTTATCTCAAATTTTAAAGACTTTTGGTGTTAGCGATGATTTAGTGGAAGCGTTATATTCGTATGTAGATGGCTATGTAGTAAGAGCATCGTACCAAACGGATCTTTATATAGGCAACTCATTTGTTTTTTATACCTCTGGTCAGCATTACCCCCCAAACCAAGGTTCAATTTTTGCAAATTATGAGGATGATAAGTATGAGTATTTAAGTTTGTGGAGCGGTAAATCATCAACATTTGATTTTTCTGTAAGCGGAGGATCTTTTGATGATGATGTTTTTCAAGATAGTTCTGCGGCAGTAACAACGACTGATATATTAAATTCTTTACAGGTAGTAGATGATCTTTCTCCCGCTAAAGCAATACCTAGGATTAGATTTAGTAAAGGCGCAGCAGAAAGCGCATCAGGTGCAGATTATATATGTGCCTCTGTTAGAGTTGGTCTTGAAAGTAGAGATCCCTCTGGGAATATAGGGGGGGCTACTATTTCTGGAGTATACGATAGGGCTCAACACGGATCACTAGGAAGCGAATTACTCCCTGATTTTGTTGAAGATTTATCCAGAACAAGATTCTCACACGGTGGTCGCCCTGTCTTTAGGAGAGAGCAAGCAAATTACAGGATAGGACAATCCTTAATGGATACAAGTAATGTGTTTAACACAGAAAAACTTGTCCCTGTAGCAAGCAGCGTAGGGCGAAATTCCGCAAGGCGAAGAAATTTCCATAATGCTTTAGGAAAAAAGAAATGGTTTAGTAGAGGAGGCAGCAACATGCCTTGTTTTTATAATAATACAGGAACGTTGTTAGATTTTGTTTCTTTGGGGTTTAATCCAAGTGCTTTTAGTTTTGCTACTCCTAGTACTGAAACTTTATCAGGAGTGTATACTACAGACTGTAGCGCAAACATTGCTAACTCTACAGACACAAGGTTTGGAGTTCCCACAAAGAACACGTTTTTAGCCAGATCAGCCCCTGGTGGGGCTGTGGAGTACGGGTCTTGTGACATGTATGTTAGAAGAGATCGGATTCCAGAAGAAATTCTTTTACTATACACCTTAAATGAGAAGAAGAAAAAAGCAATTGCGAAACACATATACGACCTTAATTATGCATATCTATCCCCATCAGCGGGTTGGGTTAACATGGTAGATAGTTTTGCCAATAAGCTTACTGATGAGGGTTTGAGCAAGTTTAGCTCTCCTGTTTTTACTCAAAGATCTTTAGGAACAAAAGGGTTAACTTCATTATACAACACATACTGCACCTATTTCAGTGGTACGGACAACAATGCTCTTCCTGAAAGTATATCTAAAGATTATGTTAATGGGGGTGCTAATATTCTTTCGCACACTTATGGACCTACTTTAAGGAATGCTACCTTTGTTTATGATGGCTCTTCTTTGCAAACAAGTGCTCAACTGGTAAATAATACGTTAGTCGATCCTTTTGTTATTAACTTGGCTTTGAGTAGCAGTACTGCCGCAACAATTGGTCTTAACACGGTAGATAGTGAGTCAGCTTTAAATTTCGAAACAGCAGAGTATAGATCAAAAAATATTTTAAGTGGTATTGATTTTATAGACACCTCAACAACATTACCCAATCCAACAAATGAGTTTGTTATCTTTGATTTAAATAATAGATCTTCAAGGCAAACCTCTTACTTGGAGAACAATAGAACTGTGCTTTTACGTTCCAGGAGTCATGGACTACCTAGGCTGCGTTGGGGGCTTCGGAGTAATGATGAAAAAAATATTCTTATCCCCGAGTCAGAATATGAGTTGGATGTTAATTATTTAACAGGCAAAGATGCTTCTCCTGTGTTTGGTGGGGGCTCTATGGGCGTAATGATACACACCAAAAAAGAGACAACAAAAGATGGATCAGGCGTTTGTTTTGTTTGGAACAAAGAAAATAAGTGGGAGATGGTTTATATAGAGAACCTGCAAAAACCTGGAGCTAAGAGTTTAATTCTGGCAAAATACGTCCATTTCTTCTCAGATTCAACAAACCAAGAGGATAACGTTCTCAGTGAAGGTGGCGATGATGAGACATTATTAGGACTTCAGGCTGTAAAGGAGGAGTCTTTTTCTACGGCAAAGCTTAAATTTCATACAAAAAACCATCTAACACTTCCCCCTGCTCCTTATGGAACAAACTTTATTGCCAGCGTCAGTAGCGTTTTTAATGGGAGAAATGTGCAAGTTCATAGGGGGTATCCAAATAATGGTAATAAGACTCAAAATTACTTTGTAAATATAATGCAGCATCCAGGCAGCAACTACCTTTCTGATGATTTTTTATTAGTTGATTCTATTAGTCTGGTTAATAAAACTCTAAAAGAAAGTGCAGGTATGCCTTATTCTGCACAAATACCTGATAGCTCCCAAAGCCAAAAAGCTTTTGGTAGAGTTACAGTGCTGCGATCTGATGGGGAAGAGTTGATGCCTTTGGATATTTTCGATGACGATGGAAACACGATCTCAGATTTTGCTAGTACGCCCAACTTGATACGGAATTCTGCCCAAGCAACGGTCTTCCCAGCGGGTTTCTACAGAACAACATACATTCCAGAGTACTTCAGAGAGATAATGCTCCCAGCATGGTTCGCAACCCATGGTGGTCTGATGATGAAAAGATCCTATCCTTATGCAGGTGTTACAAATGAGTGGTTTACAAATGGTTATAAAGGTTATCCTTGGTTTGCAGTGGACGCTAACGGCAATCCTTCACTAGATCCTACACAATACCGAATGGGATTGATGCATTATTTTCGAGATAGAAGCGCAAGCCCTAGTATCGGTCAAAGTGGGGGTTTAGGAGTTAGGCCCTCTTCAAATCCAACAAATACAGAAGGCTACGCCACCTTAGGTTCTGTTAATAGGTGGTGTGATTCGATTTTCGACGATGACCAGATTTTGAACGGAAATCAATTTGGCCCTCTTAGAATAGATGCTCTTGAGGACAAATTGGGTCTGCTTCATCCTATTAGGCCTGCAAATGCAAGACTGGGGACCACAAATATTGATACCTATCTCACTTTAAGCAGACCAGATCAATTAAAAAACCCCTTGGGGTATTCAATTGCACAGGACAAGAATTACCCTTCTGACGGAATGAACGACACGCTTCTTCCCATAGGAAGCCCCACACAAATGTTGTTTTATAGCAGAAGATATCACGATGCTTTTGGACCTGAGGTACATCAAGAAGATAGATTCCTAGATATAATAGAAAATCCTTTAGGGAAGATAGACATGTCTACCTACATTAATAACTTTCCTAAACTTAAACTACAGGATATATTAGCCATAAATAATGTAAATAACAATCTAACTTTGGAACAATTCAATAGTGCTTACCCTAGTTTAAATAGAACTTTTGATTTCAATAGGCACAGACCGTGCCCTGGGTTCTTATATCAAGATATTCCTACGGCTAGATTGAGGAACGAAACAAACTATAGTTTTACTATTTACATAGCAAAACCACAGACTATTTTCCAAATGAACAGTACTGTAAATAACAATAGTCAGTTTTTAGATCACGCAACTTCTGCGATGATAACTTTAGCTCCTGTAGATTCTAGCAGTAGCTACGTTAGATTAAACTTGAATTTGGAAACAGAAGCATCTTCTATTCAGAAAGGTGGCGAGGCTACAGGACTTGCTGATTCTATTGCCGCAACTTGCGATAAAACCACCTCCTATGTAGGAGGAGACACTTTAACTTGGTATAGACTTAAAGTAACCATTCCTTACTCTACAACAGAGAAGTCGGATACTTATGAGTTAGATAACAATCTATGGGATCAAGCTTTTAATACTGCTAGAAGACAGTTTAATGACGGTCTTCGATGTTCCGTTTTTGCTTACAATGGGGCTTACGACAATACATTAAATAGTAATGGAAATTCGTATACTATTGGTCCAGACAGCGTAGGGTTTGATCTAGCGGCAAGAGTTTTACTATGGGGTGGAAGTTTAGTAGAAGGATCAGAACCTGCTGAATGGAGTAGAAAAACTGGAGACTTTGAAGTTGGCGACACTACACTACCTTTATTCTATTACGAAGCATCAGGAAACTATATAGCGAATGATGGTACTCAGGGTGGGGACCCCAGTATTACCAGTAGAAGAATATTCCAAGATGATGATGGAGAACTATCTTATGTTTCCGAAGAAACTAATAAGCTTGAGAAGCTAACAATAGCATATCCAAGTCCAGACAATAATTATATGCAAACTACTTTAATAACGCAACCAAAGCTACTTGACAATAAAGGCATAGTACATAAAGGAGCTATTTATTATGATGGAGGAAAGAGGTTGGAGAGGGGAGATGTTTACCTTTCCGAAGGAGAGGAAGTAAACGCCTATAATGGGTTAGTTGTCGATGGTGGTGGAACAGGTACTTTCATTACAAGACTAATTGAATCTAAGCTTGAGTTAGAACCTAAAGAATTATTGCACCTCTTTAGGTACTTTAATAGTGTGGGACAAAAGAAAAGAGGTGAAGCTTTCTTAACAAGAGTCCCCTCGGACTCTTCTGAGATACATAGTGTAAGTGGTGGTAGTCGGGTGTCGTATAGAACTCACCCAGACAACACTTTTGTTGGAACATCAGGAAGTACATACGGAAACTTTACAAATATAAATGTGAGTGGTTAATGATTGGAACAGTAGAAATTTATAAAGATTATGGAACAGAACAACAAGAGTTGCTTCTAAAGGAAAATAATTTGGTTGTTGACGGGGCGGGAGAGGTTCTATGCGACCTCTTTACTACACCTTCAGGGTCCATCTCTGGGGTGTCAAATGTTAGTGCCATGTTAACGGACACTTCTAATTTTACAATTAGGGCTTTCTCTATTGGAAAAGGTAGTAATGCGTATAAGAAAAATGCTCATTTCTTCCCCAAAGACACATCAGCATTTGTGCATTCAAATATAAGTCCTTATCATGGGTATGTTTATCGAACTAAACGAGATAGAGTTGTTCGTGCTGTGTCAGAAGAGAATCAGAATATTGAATGGACTCTATATTCCTATGACCCTTTAAATGATCATGGTGTTGCTCCTAACCCTTTCGATAGGTCTTTGGAGGCTGATACGACAACTGCAATAGATAAAAACATAGACCAAGCGCACAAGATGAATGGGAATTATATGAGTGGGAGGACCCATGCTGTTGGACACAATCTCAATAGGATTATGTCCAATACGAATCCTAACTTAATGTCTTATACGGTAGATCCTTTAGATGCGAACTTAGGTGGGACATATTGGACTTCGGCTAATCTAGCTAAAGTAGAAGTCTCGGCTGTTCATTCTGGTCCCTTTTACGACACCTCGGCTTGGCATCTCTCTGGAACGGGAACAAGCAACCATTTACTTAGACAGAGAGCTTATTTAACAGAGTACGGCAGAGCTAAAAGAAGATTCCATGAAAACTTAGATCATACCTTTAGTTTGTATACTAGGCTACCTGATGACATTACAGACGCTCCTACCACCGTGGTTTTAAATGTTAGAGCGGCGACATGGGCTGGGACGGTCGTAGCAAATCACCAAGCGACTTTTACTGCCACTAACGGTGTTTCTGGTGTCCCTATGGAGCTTAAGCTGACTTCTACTACAAATGGGGCTGAAGGAGATGTAGAAAATTTAGGTATTGGAGCAACCAGTTCTCATGTAGGTTGGCAAAGAATTCATTGTAGGCTTGACGGTTTGGGCGAGTCAGGAGATGTGGTTAACGGTCAAAATGTTGATCCTGTAGTCCATTTCACTGGGTCAACAAACCCAAACACGAAACAAATGTTCCACTATGGATACCAACTTGAGGAGAGCTTTGGACCTTCTGAATATCAGGCAGTGTCGGGAATTAGACCTTCTTTTAATGAGGGAGGTATAGCAGGAGATATATTTCAAGGTTGTTTCCCTGATACTAGTGGGACTAAGTTCGCTTTAGTTACTTCAATTAGTGGATTAGATTACACTGATCTTGACCATAAATTTCTAGTAGAGGGTAAGTACCCTGACATTCCAAACAGAATTTTCTTCAACTCTTCTTCTATTAGATCTATGGATCAAAATGGTTTTGTAAAAGTTATTGATCCATCGTCAATGTTAGCTAAAAAACATAAGGATTCGATAATTACCGTAACCGAAGACGTAGCCCCTACATATACTAGTGGCGTTACAGCACTGGACACATCAGGAATGAAGATGTCTGTAGCTTCTGATTTCTCTTCCACAGGAGAAGTGTCCTATACTTGTACAATATCCTCAGGAGATTTAGGATTAGCTAATATGTATGGAGGTGTATTTAAATTAGGTTTATGGACTATTGATTTAAAGAATACCATGCAAGGAAATATAGGGCATCACCATAATAACGGTAAGTTTTCTACCATAAATAAAACAAAATATCCTGCACAGCCACCGTTCAACTTCAGAGCAGGCTCTAATAGGTTGTCGTATAAACTTTTCTGTGAGAAGAGTTTTACACTAAACTTAGCGCGAGTTAAGGATAAAGGTTCTGCGCCTATATCAGGTTCAGTATTTGGGCATTCACCCCTAACGATTGTTTGGAAGTTAAAATTCACATGAAAGGTATAGTAACAGTAAAAAAAGTATTTTCTGATGGGAGAGAGGAACTTGTAACGCATGATGATAATGTTATTTCCGCAGGGTTAGCAGAATCATTTGTTAATCTGTTTACTGATAATCTTTGGGGAGGCACTCCTCAAGTACTCGCTGGGTATTTTCAAGTCGGAGACGGTAATCTTAACATTGAAGGTGTAGACCCAGCGATGAGAAAATATGTTTACTCTCTAGCTAACCCCTTCCTAACAAGAGATTATGGTTTATCTACAACCTCGATAGTAGATGTACATAATCAAGTGTATGGTTCTAAAGGTAATTTTGTATCCGACTCCCCAAATATAAACTTGCTAGGCACTTTCGTTGATTTGCCTGACGAATGGAGCACTAAGATCACAGAGGATGCTGTTCACTACCGATTAAACATTGATAAGGGTATGGCAAATGGAAAAACTATAAGTGAGTTTGGATTATTTAGTCGCAATCCTGCAAACTCCAAACCAGAAAGATCTGTAATGGTTGCATACAAAGCCCTAGACACACCTATAGCTAAGAATGAATTGTTTTCTGTGGTAATCGACTGGCAACTTAAGTTTATATCAGAGACAGAGGAGATCTCTGATAACAGACCCTTTGGGGATGGTGGTGGAGAAGCCAACGGAGAAGGACTCAATGTTGTTGTTATTATGGCTGATGATTTAGCAATAGATCAGCTTGGATTATATGATGATATGAATTTTTATGATCTATCGAGCGCAACCAATGCAAATGCAATTCCCGCAAATAGTCAGGAGCAACCCACTAATGGTAGTAGTATCTACCCACAAGTGCCTTGCTTGAGTGCGATGGCTGCGGGTGGTATAATGTTCAAGAATGCACACGCAAACGCTTTATGCACAGCGACTAGAGCTAATTTTCTGACGGGAAAGAATGCATTTAGTAGCCCCCAATTCGAATGGTTGGATGATAGTGGAGAGTTACTTTATAAAGGCAATTGGGGTCATGGCATCGCAACTGTTGCTACAGAAAGACCACAAAGATTAAGAGGAGGTATTAAGGGGTTAGGTAGAAAGTATCCCTTTAAAAACTCAGAGAACACGCTTACTTACCCAGAGCTATCAATATTGGGTGGTACTAATGCTGAAGCAGGTAACGCTTGGTATTCCTCTTGGGGCAATACAGAGTTTACAGTCCCGAACGGGTATCCTAATGCGGGAGCTACGGTCGCCCCTAACTTTACTGTAATTACAGACTTACTTAGAGATACTAACTACGCTCCTAGTGCTTACCAAAGTGCTATGGTAGGAAAATGGCACTTAGGGGAGTGGGAAGATTTATACGTATATAAAGAAGACTCCACTAAAATAAAAGGAAATGGGTGGAAACAGATACGAACAGTGGGCAGGTTTGATAAAGCTAGAGCTATGTTCCATAATTTAAATAAGACACCTATTCCAGGACATAATGGAGACACTCCTAATTTAGCGGATAAAGTTACCTGGACAGATGGGTTAGGAGGCGATCATCTGCGCTACTTTGATTTATCTGACGTTAATATGGGGTATGTTAATTACTTCCAGTATAGTTATGATGATTATACTTCTGATTCAAGTACTTTAATAACAGTCTCTGATACAGGATATACTACATTCCTACATAGTGCTAGTGCTCAAGCAGATGGGCAGACAGGAGACAGCCTATACACTCAAGGCGCAGCAAGCTCTTACGCTACAAATAAGACTTTCTCTGATGCAAGCACTCTGTTTAATAGTATGACAGAACCTTTCTTCATGTATCTTCCATTAAATACTCCGCATACTCCGTATACCTACCCGCATACTGAAACGGTGCATAGTGAGTTTTATAATAAAAATCACGTACAAAGGCAGTACACTTCTGGTGTTGGAAATGATATGACCGATTTTAGCTGGATTAATGAAAATGCTATGATTGAAAATATGGACCATCAACTGAGTGCGTTCCTAAGTAGTATTAATTCTACGAGAAAAGATAGAACGCTATTTATCTTTATGGGTGATAATGGCGCAGACTCTAGTATTATGAAAAGTGCTTACAGATATTGCAGCCAGCAAGGACACACAGCGAGCGGTATAGGGAAGGAGTACCACATGGCTCTGTACCCAGACAAAATGTTTGGGGGAACTACAAGCGGCTCCATTGATATTTTGGGGCCTGGATTAGAGGGGCAAACACAATATTTACAGGTATCGGCGGGAAGAGGAGGTGCGGATAATCAAGCAGGTAGATTTAAATCTTCTGTTTATGATAGGGGTACAATAATTCCTTTCTTAGTAAGCGGTCCTTTTATTCCTGATAGTTTACAAGGTAGCTCTACAAGTGCTTTTGTGGATGTAGTAGACATTTACTCAACTATAGCTCATGTTGCTGGTATAAATTGGGACCTAGTTCCAAAGACTCAAAAATATTACAATGATGGTTTCTCCTTCCTTCCATTACTGAGAGGCGAGGTAGACGCATCAAGCCACCCTAGACAGTTCACTTTCTGTGAAGTATTTAAACCGTTTGGCAATTCTACAGGAAATGTAGTTAATACAGGGACAGAGACAGGAACTGTTCTTAGTTATTTAAGACCCGATTCAGATAATTATCCGTATACTGAAGCTAATAATTACGGCTTAGAGAGCGAAGCAGCAACTTCAGGTCTGGGTGAGGGTGGTACAGGTAAAAATACTATTCCTTTTGATAGACGGAGAGGTTACGCTATTAGACAGAATAAGACTGATTACGGAAACCAAGTAATACCTGATGGCATCTTTAATGCTGCTGGGCTTGATGCAGGAACGGCAGTTTATGGAGACATCCCAGAAGCCAGTGCGGGAGTTTGGAAATTAATTAGACCTACTAGTGGGCCTTATTTCGATGAGCTATACCACCAAAGGGGAACTGATTTTGCTGCTGTTGATCTTTTGGAGCTTGTTGATCAAATCCCCGAATCAATTAAGGGTCAGACACAAAACGCTACTACTGGATTAATTGTTACCGAACTCATAAAATTGGCAGGAGCGGCAGGTATAGCAAGTTTAACGAATAGACATTGGATTTTAGCAAGAATTTATTCGAAACTGTCTTACTCGTTAAGTAACTACTTACGATTCCGCACTCCGATAACAACTACAGTAAATATGATATACGAGGACCAACCCGAAGCAGCAGTGAAAGGTTCCATAGCTACAACCAGTAAAACTGCTGGTGATAGCGAGGGCAAAGGGGAGATTTAAATATGGATAAAGTAAATGTAAAAGGTAACTTAGAAATTTGGAAAAGATATAACGATGGCACAGAAGAGCTTCACTTTTCCGAGCACAATGTTATTACTTCTGGTATGGGTGTAGGTTTAGCCCATTTATTTGGGGCTTCTGGTTCTGGAGATGTGGGGGACTACCAAATTATTAATTTCCAATTAGGAACAGGAGGGGACCCTTCAGATTATGGAGTTTCTACTTTTGAGCTAAATACCCCTCTCTCAGTAGCCGCAATCCAAACAACAGGGAGTGAGCTTCTAGTAGAAGAATTAAAGACAATAAAAAATGGAGTAATAACCGCAGGGACAACACCTTTAATCCGTCTGCCGTATTCAAATATACAAAAAGTTACACCTACGTCAGTTAGATTTAATCTAGTTATTGATCCACACTCCTTGAATGATTCTGAGGTTGACGAGGTTGGCCTTTTCATGAGAAACCCTAGAGGTCATGGAGATGGCCCAAACCCAATCTTAGTCGCCTATCGACCTTTTACTAGTTTATCCAAAACTAGCACTTTTTCACTAATACTCAAGTGGACTCTTAGTTTTTAATTATGCCTTTTGACCCAACAGATATTTATTCCACTAGCGCGGGAGCAAGAATAAACGGTTATTTTAATCCTTTCGTCACTAAATTTGACAGCCAATCTTTTTATAATTTTGAGCAGGACAATGAACCTTTATACGATTTAGAAGAAAGGACCAACTTTCTTTGGGAGAAAGCTACAGGTTTTGCCTCTTCTGGTGTGCAGGGGATGCCTTTAGTTGTTTCTAGCACGTTAGCAACAGATAATCCTAATGTTTTTACTAGTATCTCAGATGCGATTGATGCATTACCTAATATTATTACAGCACCTACTTTGATTGAAGTTGCGGTTTCTGGAGAATTAGGAGGTATTGATCTAGACAGTATTGAAGTTAAAGGCAATGGTCTTTTAGAGATTATAAACAGAGGCCATGCAAAAGTATACACGGGTGCAGGGAATCATAACTTTACATCTATAATTGAAACCAGTGCTCTTGGTTGGGGTCACGCCAGTAATACCACCTTAAATCTACAAGGCATGGTTAATAACTTATCTTCTATTGATCTTTCTAGTACTATTACTGATACCGCAGTAGCTTCTTTACAGGGGTTAGGAGATGGAGCAAACGTAAGTTCTCTCTTTAATAATAACCGATGTAACAGAACATTCCTTCAGTATATGAATCTTAATCCAAAAAATGGGTATAGGAATGATAAGCTGACTGTTGGCTTTATTGGAGACTCCGCTGCGGCAGACATTGATTTTCTTAAATATGCGGGAAGGTTTAATGTCGCAAGTTTTGAAAGAAAAGCAGCATCTATCGCTATCAATAATATTTCGGACCCAACCATTACAGGGGGCTATGATGTCTCATGCTTTAGAAAAGATCTAATGGGTGATGATGGAACTACTAATGGCGTACTGCAATACCTGAATAGAAACGGCTCTCATACCGCTATGGTCACTGGTCCCGACTCTGCTGGGGCTAACCCTGTAACGGGAAATACTTATGCAAATACTGTATCTTCTATCTCAGTTGAGAACTGCAATGGTCCCATATATATCCGAGGGTTTTGTGTGGATGGAGTTAAAGGTGCTGACACGGATTACACTAGCTCTCCTTATTTCGCAAAGAATGGTATTTCCGTAAAAAATTCAAACATTACTCTAGAAAACTGCTCTGTTATGAGGGCTACTGATAATGGTGCGGAGTTTATAAACTCCGATGTAACTTTAGCTAGAGGCTTCTTTGCCTATAGAAATTACAAAATTGAATCCGCTGCTAGGGCGCTAAAAGATACGGCGGGAATCCGTGCAATAAATAGTAGGGTTGAGTTACAGCCTAGCCTTTACTATGCTTCTGGTGCAGACTTCGCATTTAATACTCAAGCGCATACTTATGGTATAGTCTTAGACAACTCTATTTTGACAGGAGGCCAAAGCCGACTGAATTCTGCGGAGTTTGATGCCACTATGGCTTTTGCTTATAATGACATAGGTATTCAAGCTAATAATTCAGTTATTGATCTTAGCGGTAATTTAGATGTTCATAATAATAATCAAGGAATGGTTCTAAATAACGTTAAGGTATACGCCGATAGATTAACAGTTGAAAATAATACCAATGATGGTATTTTAGCTAATAACTCTGAAATAATATATAACAAAGATTTCGTTAGACAAACTTATATTAATGACGCGAGTGGGTCTAGATCAGCCCAGACATTAATACAAAGAAACGGAACAAACTTACACCTCACAAACTCTAGTAAGTTTACCCATGACTTAGCCACTAGTAGTTCGAACCTAGGTGCTAGGTTTGGTTTATTAAGACTTCACGATCCTCATGGGGTCGTTCCAGGCGTAGGAACCGCAAAGTATAGTCTTCCTGGTAATATCATAGATAATTCAGAAGCAAACTTTATCAACTCTAGGATTACTACGAGTGCATTGCAATACAATCAAACAGGTATTCGGGGTGGCTGTGTTCACGCTACTAATGGCTCTCACGTTAACTTCATGGGATCGGTATCAGGTGCGACTATTTTAGCGGGACCAACAAATACAAATACTAATGAAGCAGCGGCTGCTTATGCAGACAACGGATCAAAACTAAGCTTTAGAGGTCCCACTGTTATCGCTCAGTTTGGCACTGGTGTTTTCGCAGACAATAACTCTACCGTGGAATTCTGTCCTCATAAAAAGAGCAACTCAGAAATAGATATTGAAGGGTTTAATTTAGTGGACCATCATAATCATACTTCGGTGGAGATTCATACTAATTTCCACAGTTGTATTGTTGCGAATAATAATTCGCAGATAATTATGGAAGACTTAGGGGCTCCCAATGCGTATGTTTCTGGTACAGCAGGATCATTATTTGCTAACTCAGACTATCCCTCTACCTTTGATGCGTATGTTAGTGCTGGCTCCATACAGTTCTATCCTAATCCTGCTGGTCAAAGCCTTACTGGAGATAGACGCTCTTTATCTAGCTTGAGCATAGCTACTGATAACTCAGACGGTTATGACAGAATGAGGACTACCTATGTGAAAGGTCAGGGTGTAGCTTTCCCTACGGCTGGGCCTGTAAGGTTAAATTACTTTATAGAGAACCCAATTTCTGTTGGGAATGGGACTACGACAGGAGCTAGTTCAATTATCAGAGACAATATATCTATTGGTGGTTTGTGCGTACAGGCTGCTGGAGATAGTGTAGTTAAAGTAAATAGCGTTCACTTCCCCACAGGTTGGGTTAATGCTCCTGGCTCATTTTATGATCCTAGTAATACACCCGCTGGCTGTAACCAATTGAGAATATGGAATATTGCTGACAATTCAAAATTGTATGCTTCTCATTTAGCAGTGCATGGATTTACTCCTTCTGCTTGTGGGCACAGTAGCGCACCTAGATACCATGGTCCGAGATCTGTTTACTTTAGTGGGTTGTTAGTTCCTGATGAAAATGGTACAGGTGAAATCTATGATGATTCAGGTTCAGTAGCTGTGTCAGGAGATCCAAAAGCACCTGATACTTCAGGGATCAGTGTGTTAGACACGTTTGGACTAGGTGTTCAGATAAAAGGATCAAGAGATGGAACGGTGGTTAATGCTTCCTTTATGAGTGAAGAAATACAAGCAATTAATAAATTAAGGAATGGTACAGGAGTAGCTGGATCGCCAGGATCAGAGGTCTTCGGATATTTGCATTACGAGAATAGAGGACCTTTCCGATTGTTTTTCTCTCCGAAAGCTGAGACAAGATTCTTAGGTTATGTTAGTGGAACCGATAACATCCATGATGGAAGAAGCATATATGGCTGTGGTGATACGAAACCTATGCAGCACATCGCCCAAGGATACGGTCTTTCAGGTCCTACTGGACTCAACCCAGTAATAGATTCTGTAAGTGCTACTACTGATGTCTTCTTTGCTAGAAATCCTTACTTGGATACTCAACACCCTGGAGCCTCCTCGGTAGACGTATCAGGTTGGTATTATGCTTCCTCGCTAATGCCTAACGATATAGGTACTCAGGTATTCTTAGATGAAACTGCTGCTAATACGTTTGCAAACGCAAAGCATGCTGCAAGTAAAGCGAAAAGTGGTCGCGCTGCACCTAGAGTAAATATCTACAGTTCTACAAACACAAGAGGTGGGGAAGGTAAAAGTGCAGATGAATTAAATTCTGGGCAAGGATTAAGATCAATTAATATAGTTGATATTAGGAGACAAATATGATGTTTTATAAAGAGAAGTATGTTTTTCAGATGGCTTATGGAGATAGCGGAGGGAATGGTGGGGGAACCTCCAACGGTGCGGGAGGTGAGGATGAACCTGTAATAAATCTCCCTGGAACGGGGGGTTTAGGTAGCGTCCGTCTTGTGGACTCACCACATTCTTTTACTGATCCCCCAAGATACTTCCAAGCTAATGATCCTTATTACTATGAGGTTGATAATGTTCCAATAAAGCAGTTACAAGAAAACTGTTTGTGGTTAAAAGACCAGGTAACTGGGACTACTTTTGATATTTCTGGAGTTAGTAAGGCAAAAATTTCAGACCTACAACCCTTCGCTACTGGTGAGGATAGGGTTGTTAATATTAGACCTGGAAATTTTATTGGGCGTGTTAATACTGTAGATACTGGTAATCTAGGTTCAGTTGTAGGGGGCTCAGATACGGTTGATGTTTCTAGAGCACAAATATTTACACCCCAAGGAGTACAGATAGATAATGAAGTATTCCGACATGTTGTTGGTGAAAATGTCCAAACAATTTTAGGTTCTAATGGATTAACTTCTCATTATCAACACCACCAATCAAAAATCACAGAAGATGGATACACCCTACGCTTCACTCCAGAGGGTACATTCATTTCAGATTTCGGTCCTATAAGTGTAAACACTTTAACGAAAGTACAGTCTGCTGTATGGCAGCAAATATCAAACGTTCAGGACTCAGCAGGCACAGCGAAGCCAGGATTAAGGCAGTTATCTGTTGATTTCACTAGAAGGTGGGGAGGCGTATTTAGAACTTCAGTTGTTAATGTAGATAAGTTACTTTCAATACAAGTACCTGAATTTGTTGTCAGTGATTATATGGATAATAACGAAGCATACACGCCAACAGTCAGGATTGATTTAGTGTTCCTGTATACGCATCCTATAGACTCTACAAAGAGTTCTACGATTGCTGAGAGTGCTGGCGCAGGACCAAGAACAATCAATAAGGCTACTGTAGGAATAGTTAAAGGTGCTGGAGGGGTATTGAGAGCAAATAATGGAGCTTTAGATATAGCAAATACTCCTGCCAATATCGGAAATGATCCCGCTTGGACAGAGCAATCAGCCCCCAGCGGTAGAAATAAATACTATGATTCTTCTTCTTCTGGAGAGAATGTATCTTTAGATATTCTTTCTCCTTTAACTGATCAGGTAAATACTTTAGGGGGTGGAGCGCATGGGTTCGAAAATGCGACAACTTATAGCTTCCCTTCTCCAGATGACCTTTTAAACTTAGCCCCTCTTCTCGCTGAGAATGTTTTAGATTCTGATTTTGCAGCAATAGGGCAATCGGTTCTTCCTATATGTTATGTCATCGTTAAAGATGGAAGTCCCGTTATCACTGAAGATGACATCATTGATATACGTCCCTTTATGAGGACTGCTGAGTTAACTTACAGTGAACGATCAGGGTTAGGTGCTGCTAATCCCCCTGTTTCTTTGGCTAACCCTGTAGTAAGTAAACAAGAGTTATATGCATCCTTGCAGCTTATGAGAAACTACCTTCTTGATGCAATAATCGATACAGATATCTCGAACACTGAAAACACAATCACCGTTTTAAATAAGCATTTTCTCCCTCAAGAGTTAACGATTATTGATTGGGGTAATCGGGATGATATCGGAAGCCCCAACCCAAGGACTCACTTCTTTACAATTCCTGGATTACCCGCAGGAGTTAGCCATGCGGATATAAAGTATGTATATTTTCGGACGCAGGTATATACTTCTAATGGAGATCCAGCGGTTGTGTATATATCGAATGGTGGTGATGTCGTAGACGAGAGACTGCTAGGCCTTATTGACGGAAACGGCGACGATAATCGTGCGGAGGGTAATGGTGGTTATTCCTTGATGTGGCCTGCCGCATTGGGAGGGGCTGATTCTCTTGCCGTTACGTTAAGAGGCACTGGTCCCCTCCGAGCCAATGTCTGGGTAGACGCAGTAGAGTATGAAAGCACCTACACCATAAATTCAGCTACTGTGGGTTAATAAGCTATGACAGGTGGAATAGATTTTTCTAACTGCTCTAAAGCAAACCCAGGAACATTTGACGAACCAGACGATGATGTTGTTGATGATGGTGGACCACTTGTAGTTACTTCTCAAGAAAAGAATCCTGGTGGACCCGTAATTGACGATGGTGGTGGTGACGATGACGATGATGACGATGGTGGTGGCGATCCAGGAGATCCTTGCGATGATGATGACGATTGTGGAGGAGGGGGAGTATGTGATGGTGGTACTTGTACTGGGGACCCTGTAGTAGGGTGCATGGATGATGAAGCTACCAACTATAACCCTTTAGCTACTGAGCCTTGTGCTAATTGTTGTGAGTATGATGACGAGCCTTGCTATTGCTGCATGGATGGGGATGCTATTAATTTTGACCCCGTATGTGCTGCAAACCCTGAATGTGTAGATTGCGGTATCCTATGTTGTGAGTATGATGATACGGATGATCCTGTTTATGGTTGCATGGACGATACTGCTTCTAACTATAATCCTAATGCTACATCAGATGATGGCAGTTGTAAGTATACGCATTATGGATGCACAGATCCTACTGCTAATAACTATGGAGGTCCATGGCCTCCAGGAGATATAGTAATAGATGATGGATCCTGTGAATATGATGAGCCTGACAATAAGTACCCTACTATTCTAGACCCTAATGCTCCTAATGTTATTCTTTTGCAGGAGCAAATTACAATTGTTTGCGATGGTCCTCCCGTAATTGGGGGAGACCAGATTGGTTGTATGGATGATAATGCTGATAACTACGATCATACTGCTACCATACCTTGTGAAGATTGTTGTGAATACATTGAATGCGAAGGGCCTGGAGATTGTGGTACTACCGTTAATGGTTATCCTCAGATTTGTGTTGACAACACTTGCGTAGATCCAGGATGCAGTTCGAATGATGATTGTGGTGATGGGTGGGAGTGCGATGGTGGTACTTGTGTAGATGAGCCTGATCCCCCAGCCGAAGGTTGTACTAACCCTGATGCTTGTAATTATGATTCAACAGCCCTTCTAGATGATGGCTCTTGTATTCTTTGCCCTGAAGGGGAGTGTGTTGATGGAGACTGTGTAGAGCCTGACTGTTCTGAAAGTAATCCTTGTATTGGAGCTTGTTCCGTTTGCGTTGAGGGCACTTGTCACCAGATAGGTGATTGTGCAAATAACACTGAGTGTGGGAATGATCAATCATGTGTGGATTGTAATTGTGAGGACAATCCTGAGTGTACCGATGATTCTCACTGCACAGACCCAACAGGTGCAGGCAACCCATATCATTGTAATACTGATGGTGTTTGTGAGGAAACTCCTCAAAATGATTGTGAAAGTAGCATTGAATGTCCTCCCTGTTCGGTTTGTGTTGGAGAAGAGGGCTACAAAGAGTGTGTGGCTGGACCACAGGACCCTTGTGAGTGTGATGAAGCACACCCTTGCCCTGAAGGAGAACAGTGTACTTCAAGTGAATGTACACCTATTTGTTGTGGTGATCCTGGAGCGACTCCTTGCCCTGAGGGCTATCATTGTGAAAATCTAGGTGGTGGTAATTGTAATGCTTGTGTTCTAGATCCTCCTCCCCCCGAATGCGATGAAAGTAATCCCTGTGATGCGGATTATGAATGTGTAAATGGAGATTGCGTATATGTTGATCCAGGACCTGATTGTGAAGAAGGTGGTAATTCCTGTGTTTTGGGAGAGAATGCCTGCTGCCCAGGTTTAGTTTGTGATGCTATAGATCAAGGGGGTGTGGGAGTGTGCCGTCCTCCAGGAAGCACTGGTGATAGCTGTAATGGGGATAATGGTTGTAGCCCAGGGCTTATTTGTTATAATGGTGCTTGTGAACCCGAAGTTTGTGGATGCACGGACCCTCTAGCAGATAACCATGATGATACTGCGAACAGTCTTTGTGGGGGTACTTTAGAGTCAGTTTGTACTTATCCTGAATGCTATAATCATGGGGATTGTGGTGATTCCTTAGTTTGTATAGATGGAGATTGTGTTGAGGGGTGTTTAGAAGATGGAGATTGTGGTTATACTGAAGTATGTAATTATGATACTAATAACTGTGTTCCTGGTAACGGTGGCTGCACGAATCCTGCTGCTTGTAATTATAACCAACACGCTGATTATGATAATGGCACTTGTAATATGTGCGATCAACCCGACACGGAGTGTATAAATAACAACTGTTATGGATGCACCAATGACGTAGCCGAGAACTATAGCTCACAAGCCACTCACGATAATGGAAACTGTTTCTTTGGAGATTGTGATTTTGGGGCTGGGGACTGTCCTAATGGTTATGTTTGTGTTCAAGAAGTATGTCAAGAAGATGGGGGGCACACTTATGGATGTACAGACCATAACGCTTGTAATTATTGTCCAACTTGCAATTATAATGATGGAAACTGTGATTATACAACTTGCCGTGGATGCATGGAGTCAGGGGCTTGTAATTATGATCATACTGCTACCTTACCTTGTAATGATTGCTGTGATTATGAAAGTTGCGGAGGAGGAACGGGAGGTGAAGATCCCACATTTAACTGTATAGGTGGGGTTTGCGTAATCTCCTCAGATGGGACGGGTACTTATCCGACTTTAGGTGGGTGTCAGGAAGCGTGTGGTGGAACTCCTAGATACGACTGTGATGGAGAATTAGGTTGCATTGAAACAACAGCAGGTGTTTTTACATCACTTGCTGCTTGTGAAGATAGCGGGTGTGAAGGGGGAGGTACATGGGGCTTTACTACGGGAGACCCCGAGACTCAAGTACTTGAGAAACGCTTCTCCACATTTCACTTAAGTCCTTTAGACACCAACCATTATGGTACTACTTACTTTTCTGTTGTTAAACCAGGTACGGTGTATAACCCAAGCTGGCAACCGCATTGGGCAGATCAAACCGCAGGGCATGGCTACACTACTGGTATTCGAGGAGGACTCACAAACGACCCCTCAGAGGCTGATGCTATAGATATTACTATCCTAGGTGGAATATCTCCAGGGGATTTACCTCACCCAGAGTTTCATAATTTTAACGCTTCTTTGCTAGGTAGACCTCTTAACTCTCCTCACCCCTTCGACCCAGGAAATACCACGAAATTAAGGCTTCAGATTCCTGTTGATGATGTAGACAGACAGTTCTACGCAGATAACAATGGGATTGGTGGTAAGTTGTCAATGGAGTTTGATGTTATTTACGCTGCTGATGTTGAGGGTAACGGAGACAAGGTTGAGGTATTCCGTCATAATGTGCTTTGGACTGTACCTTGGAGCATAAGGGTTGATACTGATATTGCTGCTCCAATAATAAATTACTCTGAAGAGAGGATAGTATTAATTCACAATACTGAAAGTGCGGGAGAGGGTGTCAATACCTCACCTGTTGTAATTGATCCTACTACTGTTGATTTCGGAACCTACCACGGAGAGATTGAGACTTGTGGGGACTGCAACGGGGCTCATGACAGTGAGGGTTACATTTCAACTGCCACTGTTGAGATATATCCCCCTAATTCGGCGTATACCTCAGATATGGTTCATGTTGAGACTGAGTGCGTTGGTGATCCGACCACCTACTATAGCTACCCGACCATTTTTGGGAGGATGACACTTCAACAGCCTACGGCATTTATGTCTGACCTTCCAATATCTATAAGGGTTACGTGGAATTTCCATGTATCGCCCAGCCAAACAAAAATCTTTTATCTAGATTGGTATGACGCTGTAGTACCTCATCCAGTTATCTCGTATGAGGGAGCAGTAGCTGTAGTTCAAACCAATACAGGAGGAGGAACGACTACTCTTGTACATCCTACTATTTGGGATGTGCATCCACTGTTGACAGCGGGAGGGCCTTGGGAGGCTGGAGACAATGCAGGACTAGGAGGACCGTGCAACGCTACTCAATGCAATCCACGTTTCAGGGTCTCATATCTTAAAGTGAAGGAGGACAACAATTCGTCAACAGGTATGAGGAGTTTAGATACTCAAGAGCTTTACCCAATAAATCAAGATTATGCCTGCTATCAGGCAGGAGATGGTAATGGGTCGCCATGTGAGGTTGCTGAATGTCTAGCTATTGATTATGAAACTGGAATTATAACTATAACTAACCCTCCTTGGGATGGTCCTTTTGAAGATAGTTGGCCTTGGAGGCTGCCTCAGTTGATTTACCTTTATATTAATTACACACTTAGCCCCGCAGATGCTAATAATACACTAATCTTTGGAGATCTAGATCAATATCCAATGTATGACGGTTGGGGTCCTCAGATTATAATTGAAGACGTTGGGGGTTCTATAGGCTTTACCCATGATGGAGGGGGCGATGGCAAAGGAGGTAATAGTGGTAGAGGTAGCTATGGTGCTGGTAGTAGAACACAAAAAAGCACCCGAGGCGATGTTACTTTCGATCTTCCTGCGAACTACAATAGCCCGAGAACTATAAGGCAGGGAGGTAGTAGATTTAGACCCCTGCGAACAGCTTTAAGGCGTTTTGCCTCTAAGGCAGCTTCTCTTATAACTAAAACAGTTCCTCTTTCTAGAGACGCTCAAGTACTAAAAGTACCAACTACTGCTTATTCTGATGGGATACGTTCTTCAAATTGGAGCTTCTTTGAAGCTGTTACTCCTGCAAAAAGTTTAATAAGTAGCAACCCAAAACCTTCCTCTTCGATATTTGCAGATGGGATTGATGTTACTGTAGAGATGATAAAAAATATCAATATAGATCCCAATAAATATCAGGATTATGCTTATAATGCCTTAACTGTTAGTAAAATTGAGGAATCCCTTTCCTCTAGGGCTAAGGGCCTATTGGCTGGTAAATATAATATTAATGGGGAGCCTATGTCAACTACTTTCGCTAAAGCAATAAGGAACTCTCTGATCTTTGATGAGGATGAACTATTTAGTATAGAAAATTTGGAAGAGTATATCAAGGGAAATACGTTCAGTCCCGTAGAGATCGTTAAGAGTTATGTAGGTGCTGATAATATCAAGAAAGCGGTCAGACTTCTACAGAAAAGATCCAAGTCCTTAGATCCTGAAAATTATAATATAAAAAACAAAAATCAATTACTTAATTGGAAGATATTAGCCGAAGATATAAATAAGAGAGTTGTTTATAAAGTATCTGATGGAACAGAAACAAATATCTATATTCCTAATGCGGAAACCTTACGGGTGTATACTTCAGATAGAACTCTTCATACCTTAGATATGCAAGATGGCGATTTCTTCCACGCGAATACTTTAGCCTCTAATAATAGGTTAACTGTGTTTAGTGATAGAGATAAAGCTAAGATTTTAAATATTAAGGATACAGCTAGGGCGTTTAACTTATGTTCTAGAGAGTACAGCATGGATCTGGCTTGTAGTAGTCCACCCTCTTCCGTAGTGGAGTTAGTTGTTGATACCACAGGAACAAGAAAAGATTACTACTTCCTAAAGCTAGATAAAACTTCTCTAGAAGATCAAGTTTCGGATGATTTATTATTTAATAAGACTACTGCTACCTACGATTACATAACAGATACAGAAGAGATGGATGCTTTTGTAAAAAATAAAGCCTTCCCGCACTTCTCCGTAATAATTCGACATGATGATATGTTTTTTAATCATTTAGAAATTGCAAATAAAGTTACTGCTACCTTCCAGGACATGACATTAGAAAACTATACTAATACTTTTGATGACATTTATGTTAGAAGAATACCTTGGTTCTTCATCGTAATTCCTTCTGATAAGACTACTAAGGTAGTAACAAATCAGAGATCCCAGTACGCCGACTTCACAACAAGAACACTTACTATTACCCCTGCTCCTAGCAAAGAAAGTGGAAGCACCTGGAATCCTGATTATTTAACAGAGACTGTTACTGAGACGGGAGGAATTAATTTCTCTACTGATGTTCTAAACAATGTTATTTATCAGGAAAACAGAGAGTATTCACTTGATTTTACGAAGATAGAAAGCTTTGATAAATATGTTAGTGGTTCTGAGCCAATCCCTAGAAAGCTACTTCCTGCTAATAAGGTTCTGTTGGAAGTGTGTTCAATAAAGACAAACTTTGAACTTGGTGAAAGGGGGTCCATGTCTTTCTATGATTTATACACTAGATTAGCTCCTAAGTATTTCAGAAGTTTATCAAATGATGTACTTAATTTAAATAATTTTAAAAGCGCATTAGCCATTAATCGAGTAACCATTGATAATGAAATCAATAAAAAATATTTTTCAAAAGTAAAAGAGATTTCAGATATAAAGAGTCCTACTCCTGAATTGCTTTCCGACAAGGAAGAAGAAGGTGAGGAAACAACCGTTTTTAATAAAGGAAATACTACCGCAGGAAAGGAGGCGAAAGGAAAAGCCGATGCTCCCGCCACTAGAGGAGGCACGGGAGGCTCAGGAGGCTCAGGAGGAGGAGGAGGTGGCGGTTATCGCTAACCCTACAGTTTATGGAGATACAGGTACAGGAACCTGCCTCATGGGTCATCCTCTTGATCCTGTTATTGGTATTACAACGTTTGACCAAGTAAATACTCTGTCTCCTGATACTTTTGTTGGGGGTCCGATAATAGGTGCATTTGCACAGCCTATGGGTAAGCTTTGCCGATTTGGTACTATAGGAACTTCCGATTGCGGTCATACTACTAGTGTGACAGAGACTAGCAATCTCCCAACCGCACGGGTTCTTGTTAACAGTTTAGGAGTGCAATGCGCTCCTGATCCAACAATGGGGGAAAGTACGACAGACTTTGGGGGAGGTGCGTTCCTTCCTGTTGGAGGACCATATGTAACTCTTCCTGTAATGGGAAATACCGCTCTCTCACAAATGAGAGTAAAAATAGGTACTTTATTAATATAGCAAACAAAATTAATTTTTTTTACACTATATGATGTATCTAGTGTAAATACTCGTAGAGGGTTTCGCCCTTATTAACAAATAACGGAGTTATATAAATATGAATTTTGCAAAAAATGTAGATAAGGATTTCATTGATTTAGTCCTTGAGAGTGCCCTCTGGCAGAAAAACGGAGTGGTTGTAAACAAGAACGCATCTTTAAATGAAGATGCTAATGATGATGCTATCGGTACTGTTCCCGAGCTTGAAAACGGTATCGCCAATGAGTATGAAGAGCCTTCAGAGATGGACGTTCTTGAAGATGAAAGAGAAGAAGATACTTTCTCTATGGATGATCTTGAGTATGTTTTAAACCATATGGAAGATACAGATTTAATGGAACATGCAGAATCAATGCTTAATGTTTTCGATCAAGCAGAGCAGGCCCTCCTTGAAAGTGAGGACCCAGGCGACGAAGACGAAGAAGATGTTGAAGCTGAAGAAGAAGCTGAAGAAGAAGCTGAAGACGCTCTTGTTAGCGAGGCTATTCTAAACTTGCTGGCAGCTACCAGAAAAAGGTCATGAAAGAAATTGATATCGCAAGTTTTGCTGAAGGGCTCTTAGAGAAAGAAATTAAATCAGGGAAACCTGTGCAGTTTGCTGCGGCACAAACCTCGGATGCTCCAGACGTATCTGAGATAACTGTGTCTCCTGATTTCGCTTCTCAAGTCCTTTCAGAAGGCCGATGGACTAAATCTGAAATATCAGGTGACATCCCAAAGGTTAATACTTCACAGATATCGAAGCCTATTTTAAGAGAGGAGCCAAAACCTAAACAATCCATAAACGAAGAAGGTGTGTATAAGAGACATCTTGTAAATGAATATAAGAAAAAGGTTTCTGATTTACAAGAGCTTGTTGGTTTAATGGAGAGTTTAGGTATTGTTGAAAACTTCGCAGCAGGAGGAACAACAGGTGTTGGTTCTATCGGAACTAACATGGCTCCACCAGAGAGAAAGAAAAAGAAAACTAAAAGGGGGACCTCGATTGCTCGTAGACTTAATCGTAGAAGCTAACAATCCTTTATCTGAGCGAGATCAACGCGCAGAAAAGAGAGGTTCATATCATACTCTTAAAGATGGTGTGGTAAGTTCTAAGAAGTCTAAGGTTGTAAATTATCCAAGCATTAAGGTTGCTCTTCGCAGAGGGTATCCTGGACAAATTTTCTCCACAAAAGGTGCAGCAAGACTGTACGTTACTAGTAAGGCTGGGTGGGGTAAGAAAAGTTCAGGAAGGATAGCTAAAGGATTTACTCCTGGTGCGGCAACTCCCTCCGCTAAATGGGACAGTATTAAAGGTCATTCCGTGAGGACCATGAAAAAACACGGTAAGCAAAAATCAAAGAAATTTGATACTTACAAAGCAGGAGCAAAGAACTCCCCAGGAAAACAGGACGAATTATGATTTTAACAGACACATTTATTGTAGAGAGAGCGGAACTAGTTACTGAGAGTCGTGGAGGCAGCAAAAAGAAAATTCTAAAGGGAGTTTTTGGTAGGTGCGACGAAAAGAATAACAACGGAAGGATTTATAGCAAAACTCTTCTAGATAGGGAAGTTACAAAGCTCTCAGAGGCTATGAACGAAAGGAGATTATTAGGGGAACTAGACCACCCTTCACATGATTCGGTAAAATTAACAAACGTATCCCATTTGATTACAAACTTAAAGTTTAATGGAGGTGAGTTAGTTGGTGAGTGTGAGCTTTTAGATACTCCCTCTGGTAAAGTAGCCCAAGCACTTATTGAAGGAGGTGTTAAGGTAGGTATCTCTTCCAGAGGAATGGGTACTTTATCCGAGCAAGCTGACGGGTCAAAGCATGTAAATGAGGATTTCAGACTCGTCACTTTTGATCTTGTTGCAGATCCTTCAACCAGAGGAGCATACCCAGGTGTTTCAGAAGAAATACAAACAAATTTAGTTGAGGAAATCGTTAAAGAGACCTTAGACAAAGCTGCTAAAGAGAAAGTTTTCACTACAATGCTTAAGGACAAGCTTAGAGAGAAATCCTCAATGTTTGGAACTCAAGCCCTTGGATCCGATGCTAAAGGAAAGCCTACTATAGTTAAGAAAAAGAAAGGAAAGCCTACTGTTGAAGAGCCCTTCCTTAACTGGGAAGACTATTATGGTGCATACACAGGCAAGCCTAGGATTGTAAAAACCAGAGGCTACCAAGACGCAGAGACAGTAACTGCTCCTGCGGAAGTAACAGAAAGCGTTTTTCCTGGTGTAAAAACCATATTTGAAGAGGTTCGTGGAACCTCTAGTCGTGCTATGACTCAATTAGAGAAGCTGACAGGTAAGCTTAAAGATAGAGCTAGAGTTAAAAAGCTTATGGCTGATAACAAAAAAGGAAAAAAGTAGAAAAAAATAGCCTCTTTTTTTGAGGGGTGTACATACTAATAGACACGGAGTTTAAACATGAGTAAATTTGATAATATTTCACAGCTTCTCCCTGAGGGGCTAACAGAAGAAACAGTAGCTGAGATTGCTACCCTAGTAAGCACTGTTATCTCAGAAGAAGTTGAGACAAAAGTAAAAGACTTAGAAAATAAAGTTCACGGGTTCCTTCGCATGAAGATTGACGAAGTTAAAACGCATGCAATTGCAGAACTTGAACAAGAAAATGATACCTTCAAGAACGCTCGTATCTTTGAATCACTTAAAGCCCTGATGGCTTTAGAGATTAATGCAAATGACGAAGATAACGCAGTAACCCAAACTCGTATGGAGTTTGATGAAATTCAAGAAGAGAACGAAGTTCTTATTAGAGAGCTAAATTCAGCCTTAACTGAAAGCTCTAAATTAGAAAACACCTTAAGAGTGCTGTCTGGAAAGGTAGAGCTTCTTGAGGAGGAAAAATATGAGCTTCAGGAGTCAGTTGAGACTCTTGAAGAATCATCTAGATTGCCATTTGAAAGTAACGAAAAGGCAATAGTTATCTCAAATCGTGTTGATGAAGAGATAACACAACCTGAAGTTGATGTAGAGCCAAGTAATCTCTTTATTAACGAAGATATGATGGCTTTTATGCCCTTTAAAAAATAATCGGAGATTTATAAATAATGGATAATATTAATATTAATGGCAGTGTTGAAAGTGACACTGTACAAAAATGGTCTCCTGTATTAGAAGGAATAGACAACGATTATACAAGAAAAGTTACTGCACAACTTTTAGAGAACCAAGCTAAGGCCATTATCTCCGATCAACATCGGATGGATGAGGACGTTACGCAGGGTATTGGTGGTACAACCACTACTACTCGTCTTGGTGCTTTCCAGAAGTTTGCATTCCCTCTTGTTCGTCGTGTCTATCCTGAGCTTATCGCCAACAACATCGTTGGTGTTCAGCCTATGCAGGGACCCGTTTCACAGATTTTCTACCTAGGAAATTCACGAAGAGATGGATTAGCTAACGGTGGAGAAGCCGAGGCAATCTACAGTAAGTACAACCTTACTTATCAAGGCAAAATTGCTGATAAGATTATGGGTGGTGCAAACTTCCAAACTGATGGAAATGCTGCTGCTGCTGGCTTCGATGTAAGCCAGTTGATCAACAACTCGTCAGGTACGCCTTCAACTACCGTTGGTGGTCAGATTGCTGACTTCCCCTTGGCAGGACGTATGCGTGGACTTGCTACAGGTCCTGCATCATTGCTAGGCTTCAATGTCTCGGCAGGTGAGCGTCTTGAGGGCTCTGGAATCCCAGAGATGCTGTTCAACATTGAGCAGCAGCCCGTTGCCGCTAGAACCCGTAAGATGAGAGCCCTTTGGACTCTTGAAGCTTCACAAGACCTTAAGGCTTATCACAACCTTGACCTTGAGCAAGAGCTTACCGATCTTCTTGGTAAGGAACTTCGCCTTGAGATTGACCGTGAAATCATTGAAGATCTTAGGTATCTTGCTTACGGCTTCAACAAATCAAATACTTTCGGTCCAGGCACATTCGATTCGGGTGCAACTGGTAGTCAGTTCTGGAGTGCTAGAGCTTTAGATCAGTCTTATGATGGTAACACAGGTACGAACTTTAACTTCAAGCCTGATTTCACTGGTGCAAGCAGTATGGATTATGATATGAATGATCGTTATACTAATAGTGATGGCACTAATTATGATAATGTTTTCCTTCTGGACTTCTCTGACAACTCTTTGAGCTTTGCTCCTCAGCATGTCGGTCATGTTTATGCTAACCTAATGGCACTTTGCCATAGGGCAGCAACGGACATCTACAAGACTACACTTCGTGGTCCTGGTAACTTCCTTGTTACCTCACCCACTGTCGCCGCTATGCTTCATGCAGCAGCTAAGATGGAAGGTGGAGTCGAAAGGAGTGATGGTCCTACTAACATGAACGGTGCTAAGGTTGAGTACAGAGGTAAGCTTGGTGGTCAATTCGACCTCTATGTTGATCCTATGTATCCTGAAGACGAAATCATGGTTGGTTATAAAGGTGCTAACGCTATGGATAGTGGCTATGTTTATGCCCCCTATATTCCATTACAGCAGACACCTACCATTACCGACCCTGAGACATTCCAACCCAGAAAAGGTATCATTACTCGATACGGTAAGGCTACTGTGGCTCCTGCATCTAGATTCTACAGAATCATTAGATTGATCGGCCCAACTGCAAACTACCTCTTCACACCATACGTTGCTGTGAAGCAGAACTCCTGGGCCTAATATTCCTTAGAGTAACTTTAAAGGGGGTGGGGGAAAAACTTCCCCCACCCCTTCTTTCTTTTTCAACTATATATAAATGTATAAATATCAAAGCAAATGCAAGTTCAGAATGCTAACTACTATAGGGGATAAAATAGTAGAGATTCGTCCTAAGCAGGTTATTGAGTCTTCAGTTCAGGTTGATAATCATTATCTTGTTCCTGTTCTTAAGAACATTGAGAAAATAAAAAAAACAAAGAAGATAGAAAATGACAGATTACCAAAACAAAAACCCACAGATACCCAGACCTCTGCTTAATGGCTACGGAAGTAGTGATGGAATTTACGGTGGAGATAAGCTAACCGACTACACGCAAGAGGGGGAGATTGATTCCCCTAAGTTAAACCGATTAACTTTAGTAAACTCTGGGGAGTTTACAGAATTCGAGACAATTATAAAAGACTATATCCTAGGTATGTTAGGATTCCCCGTTGTTAGAGTGGAACTTACCCCTTTTCAACTAAAACATGCCGTTCAAGAGGCTATTAATAAGCTAAACTATCACGCCCCTCTTTGGAACTTACAGTATGCTTCCTTTGATGCTTCAGCAGGACAGAACATTTATGAGATTCCCTTATATATGATTCAAAATTTGGAGTATGTTGTTTATAGAAAGAACTTGCTGACTATCGCAGCCCAAGCGGGGACTTTGGAGATGGATTTCTTTATTAAATACTTCCAAGATAACTTCCTCTTTTCTAACATGCAAGTGGGGGAGTTCTTTCTCTTGCAGCAGACCTTGGAAATGTACAGAAAGATTTTAAGTTCGGACGGTGGTTTCAATATCGTTGGAGGCAAGTACTTGCAGATATATCCCGCTCCTGCACTTACACCAGAGAGAGTTATCATAGAATACAGGGCTATAAATTCTGGGACGATCCACCCAGCATATTTAAATTGGATTCAACGCTATTCTTTAGCAGTAGCCAAAGGTGTTTTAGCTCAAATCAGAGGTAAATTCGCCTCAGTTCCGTCTCCAGCAGGAGGAGCTACATTGAATGGACCCGCATTAGCTCAGGAAAGCCAGCAAGAAAAAGAGGCGTTAATGCAGGAATTATTAGCCGAAATTGAAGAGCCACCCTGCTTCACTACCTACTAATGAATAATAAGAAAGAATTATTCAAAGTGACCACTCCTATGCTTCCTATCCCAGAGATAGAGGGTAGGAGCGAGCTATCCTTTTTTGATCAGGAAAACGCTGATATAAATTTATTCAACTTAATTGACGATGAGTTGATACGCATATCAGGTTCTGAGCTATTGTACTACAAGTATTTTATAACACAGGATTACGACGATGTTTATTTAGAAGACAGATCCAAAGTTATTGCAACAGAACCCCTCTTAGTTCATGGTCATTATGAGCCTAAGCCTGTTGAGCAAAACTTAAGTGAGTTCGGTTTAGAGTTAACTAACGATCAGCTATTTGTTTTTAATAAATCGTATATCCTTCAGAAATTATCACGGATACCTCAAGCAGGGGATGTAATTAAACCTAAATTTCAAAACCAAAAATTTGAAATATTTGAGGTCCAAGAAGATAGCTTCCAACTATACGGTGTTTATCACTTAGTATGTGCAGCGAAACTCTTAAGAGAGACTGATGATATTGTTGACGAGCCTCTCACTAAAAAGAGTGAAGACGTTGGGGGGTATGCTGATCTATGAACATTGAAGATAAAGATAAGTTTAGAAGTGTAGGTGTTACAGAGGTTGCTACTACTGCATCTAGTATGAGTGATTTTACTGGATCTGAATATACATCTAAAGAATATACATTGAATCTTATGAATCAGCTATCTAAAAAAAGCACTGTTCCCATAAATGCATATAAAGAGATAGTAAGATTCTTAATAGCACAATTTGATAATACACCGTATTTAAATCATGATTTAGAGACAGTTAATGTTACTTGTAGATACGGAAACCCCGAAAGAATTATTGCAAAAATAAATGAGCATGATAATATTGTCCTTCCACTAATAACCGTGTCTCAAAACTCTATTGAAGAGGCAGACGAGAGAAGGAGAACCTCTACGAATATCATAGAATCTGCTGTCTGGAATGAGGATAAGCAACGAGCGGAAAGAGTTGTTGGTTTTTGCGACAGGCCTGTTACTATTAACTATGATTTAAATATATGGAGCAAATACATGGAGGATTTGGACCAACTCGCAGCACATATTAGACTAGCCTTTAACCCATCTATAACTCTAAATACTAATTTTTCCACAGACAGCCAAGCGTTCTTGGTTTCGGAAGAAAATAACCACACTTTTAGTTTAGCTGACAGGGAAGACAGGATAATAAGAAAGAAACTAACTGTTAGTGTTCAAACCTATTTAAAGAATCCAAAGTACAAAATCACTTCCACTGGAAAAATCGAAGAGTTCCATTTAGAAATAACAGCCATATAGTATATAATTTTTTCTAAAAAGGGTATTAGTAGCACTAAATATATGTAGAGATAATAATATGAAATCAATTAAGAATGATTCTTTGCAACGGTTAGAGCTTTATTTGACCACACAAAAGGGAACGAAGAGGATTTGGCTGATGCCAAGAGAAACTATTGTCGTTCCTAATTATTATCTAACCCAGCAAATAGAGAACCTATCCCAAAGAAGAATTCTTACGGTTAGGAGCGCATAGGAGAATATATTATGGCAAACTTCGTCAGTCCAGGTGTTTACGTTGTAGAGAGAGACATTAGTGATTATACCCCAGCGGTTAATCCTACTGTTGTAGGTATTGTAGGCTTCGCCTCTAAAGGTAAAGCAAACAAAGCTACTTTAATTACTAGTCAAGAGAATTTGGTTAGGGAGTTCGGTAGACCTATCGAAGGTCTTCCTGGTCAGGCTATTGAAGGTGCTCTAGAGATCCTAGAAACATGTAACCAGCTTTACTTTGTTCGCGCTCTTGATGATGCTACAGGTGGTGATGCTAGTGCCATGGTTTCTATGGGTGCTTGTCCTGCTTTAGGTGTTTCCTCTGCTGGTATTGGCGTTACAAGTAGTATGTACTTTAGAGTACAGGTAACAGACAATGCTGGTGAAGAGCAGTTTATCCCTGCAAAAGTCTTTAATGTTTTAACAGGGACAGGTTATGGGACAGCGGGAAGTGTAGCTACAACCCAACAACAAGCTTTTGCTACAGTTATGGGTGGTTCCTTAGATTCCGCTAAAGTTGGATCTTACTTAACTGCCTCTGGTACTGACACCACTATTGTTGAAGTTGTAGGTAACTACATCGTAGGAAACTTTGCTGGGTCTGGGGCAACATTAACTGTTGAAGCCTTTGGAGATTCAGCTTTAACAGAAAGATCACCTGTCCTATATCCTCTAGATCTCAGTGGAAATGCTAGTGGTGTCTCTGGTGTTATTCCAGCAAATCAATCGGTCGGGCAAAACTCTTACAACGTACCAGCTTCCGCTATTGGAGGACCTTCTGGGCCAGGATTCGTTTCTGCTGTAGTTAGAGGTGTGAGCTTTGTTAACGGTTCTTCTGTTGCAGGTAACGGTTTAGGCTACCTAGCACAATCTCTGAACGAAGGAGCGGGATACAACCTCTCAACTTTAACAGATGGTACGATCCTAGGTAACTCTATTACGGTTAAGGATTTAGGAAATCACCAAAACACAATACAAGTTAACGAAGAAGGTGTTGCCTTAGAAAACTTTAAGGTATCCCTAGTTAATTCAGGAAACTTTGTTGAGGATGTAATTAATACAGGTGAGACAAATCTTACCTCTAACATCATTAAAGGTTCCCTATTCTCAGAAGGCGCAGATATTGCAACCATTGCTAAGTTTAGCCACTATACTGATAAGCTTGCAAGTCTTGGAACCTTGGGCGTAGTTAAAGGATCTAAGGGTGCGATGACTGTCAATCAAGGTGGTAACAAAGGTGCTGATACTTCAGCCGCTGACACCGATAACTACATGGACTCAAGATTCAACAAGTTTGTTGGAGGAACCTACGCTATGTTTGATGGTGGTGACGGTGTTGGAGCCGATACAGATGCTGAAACAACAGCACTTATTGGTGTGACAGCACCTGAAAGAACTGGTATGCAGTGTCTTGATGATGATTTAATTCCCATCACAATGGCTCTTATTCCTGGAATTACCACTGCTTCTGTGCAGAACTCATTAATAACTCTAGCAGAGGCTACTGGTGATTTCTTAGCGGTCTTTGGTACACCTTACGGGATTGGTGGAGTTCAGGACGCTATTGATTATAGTAATGGACAAACTACTTACCGAACATCCCCATTCAATAGCTCTTATGCTGCTCTTTACTTCCCACAAGTTAAGATCTTCCAACCCTACTTAGGGAAGGATATTTGGATGGACCCCTCAATCTTTGCTGTTAGACAGATGGGCTTTACTGATACTGTGTCGGACTTATGGTTTGCACCTGCTGGATTCCAGAGAGGAAGGTTAACTAAGCCAACAGAAACAGAAGTCGCTGTAAACAGAGGTGATAGAGACGCTATGTATAGTGGAGGTAACGCAGTTAACCCCATTGTTAACTTTGCTCAACAAGGTATTACCATCTTTGGGCAAAGAACTACACAGAGAAGTCCTACGGCTTTAGATAGGATCAACGTTCGTAGACTTATGATTTATGTTAAGAGAGTGATTGAGTCATCGACACAAAGATTTATCTTTGAGCCTAACGACCCAATTACCCAAGAGGCTATCGAGAACCTTCTCAAACCTATGTTCCAAGATATAAAAGCGAGAAGAGGTATCACAGCATTTAAGGTTATATGCGATGAGACAGTAAATACTCCTGTCAGAGTTGACAGGAACGAGTTATGGTGTAAAATCATAATAAAACCAACCAAGACAGCAGAGATTCTAGTATTCGAGTTGAATATAACAAATCAAAGTGCTCAAGTATAATAACTAAGGAGATTTAAACTATGGGAGATTACAAACAATATTTTGCTGGACCTCAGCATGAAGGCGGCAACAGGACAATTGAGGAAGAGGATGACGTTCCTAACATTTCAACTTCACTCGATTCAGTAAGAGCGTATCAATGGGAAGTCAACTTTCAGTTCTCTAGACCAGGGGCTGGAGGGGCTCCAACGAAGATTAATGGTGTTGAAAAGCCTTTAACTCTTGCGGCAAAACAAATCAATGGCATTGGAATGAACGTAGAAGACATTGAAGTTAACCGAGTTAATGATAAGGTTTACTATCCTGGAAGACCCAGTATGGAAGAAGCTACAATAACATTCGATAACTTATCCAAAACTAAAGCTGATAGAGTTCTCTATGAATTGTTCGCTAAAACATACGATCCTAGGAGTGGAGCTATGAACACCGTAGGAACAGGTGACGCTACCTTTAAAGGTAGACTTGAGTTAATCCAGCTAAAGAATGATGGAACACCTAGAAATATTATTCACTTGATGGGTGCATATCCTAAGTCTATTACTCATGGAGAGTATAACTATAGCACTAACGAGTTCCATACTATTGAAATGGCTTTCCGTTATGATTACTTTATTAATACTAACAATTCCAAAGGCGAGATCGAAACCACTGTTGGTTAGTCTTTAATTGATAAAAGAAAAACCCAACTCGTTTTGATTTCGGGTTGGGTTTATTTTTTAGCTATGATATGATATGGATTACTTTACCGAACTACTAGATAGCTACTCTCGTTTAAAGAAAAGGAGCCTCGTCCTCTTAGAGGCTGAGAAGGATACTAAACCTGAACCTCCTCCGCAACCAGAACAAAGCATGGATGATGTTCTCGCTTTGGTTAAGAACGTAGCTGCCCCATCACCTACCTCAATAGCTAAGAGGGTAAACTCACAGAACAAAGAGGTTGATGTACAGGTCTACCAAAAACAACCTGAAGGTCATTGGGTTGGTTTAAATGCTACGCCTAAAGGAAGAGCGACAATCGTAGATCCTAAAGGAAACCCTACTGATGCTTTTCAGCAGTGGTACGACAGAAACTTTGGAAAAGGACAGACTACTCCAACAGATACAGTAACCGACGAAGATATCAATCGGCCTGGAAGACAGTTCGAAACAGTAGGTCTAGTTAGTGAGGATTTAAACACTAATATATCCGAAATGTTAAAAAGGGTTACTCGCATGGTAGAAATTGCGAAACTGCTTCCAGGATTTAAAGATCAAGCATGGACGAAAGGTGAAAGAACTGCTAGTTATGTCACAGGAATAACCCCTCAAAGTATGGAGAGAAAATTAGCTCACGGAAGCGTAGCTACAATAGATCCAGAAGAGGGCTTCCAACAAGGTCCGTTATCTACTGAGGATAACTTAGACCTTTTGGTTGGTGCTACTCATTCAATGAATCAGTTCTTAGCGTTTGGAACGAACGATGTTACTGACGATAACAAACGTAGTCGTTGTAGGCAATTAGAGTTACAAGTAAGACGTAAAGGAAAGAAGTACGTTTTCCATAGCTTCGGAAACATGCAAGAGGGTGTAGTAATGAAAAACTCAGACCTTTTAGATTTTGCTGCGGAAAGAGTTGAGGAGATGTGCGGTGAACCTCTAAAGCAGGTTCCAAGAGGTAGCTTGGAAGGAGACTGGACGGAACAACAGCTTTCAGACTTTAGAGGTACAGGTTTAGAGGTGACGTTTGCTGGAGCAGCATTCTTTCCCTCTATTGAGGGGTTAGGCTTAGATCCAGACAAGAAAGATAGTATAGTAAGTAGGTTTGGCAAGTATACTAGAAAGAAAATACTAAGCGATGAGTCTAAATTCGTTCAGGCTATGAAGTGGGCGAGAACATTAGTCAAATCTGGGGTAGCAACAGATGCTGATAGTGATTTTACTCTGGACGCTATTCTATCCTTAGGAAAATTAACAGACACTCCTGAAGGTTTGAGATCGTTTTTTAGTACAGCTTTCGCGTTAGAAGAGGCTGTGGTGGATATAATTAAACCAGATATGAGCATCCCTACAGGTACACAGATAGGGGCAGGGTATAAGGATGACCTTAAGTATGTTTATTTTGATCACTCAGGGGCTGATGAATCGGCTGAGGATAGGGCTCAGTTTGTTGCCGATAGATTAGGTCTTACTGATGCTGTTATGGACCCTATACAAAAATACACTATCAAAGAGTTAAAAGAACTCAACCCAGAATTAGTTTCAATATACCAAGATGCTTATGATTTAAGCGACGATGACAATGTACTGGTCGTAGGCTCTAGTATTAAATCTTATCACGATGATAGCCCAACAAAGGCTGGGGAAATTAAAGACTACTGGAGAAGAAGCGGTTTAGTTCGAGGTACGGTAACAAAGGATATAGCACCTGGTTTTGAGGATGTATGCCAGAAACGCTTAGGCTTTACACCACAGGACTTAGAAGATGCTATAGAATACCAAAAGGAATTAGATGACATATACACTACCTTAGATGATATTCTTCCTACTGAACTTACTGCACAGCAAACCAGGAATGGTCTGAAGCAAGTAGATTTTGATACTGCTTGGCCCATTATACAAAAGAGACTAGGTAGACTGCCTGATGATAGTAAGATAAAGGCTCAAGTCGCAGCGATATTTGGTGGGGACGAGCAGAAACGAGATATAAACGATCCTGCCAGTAGAAGAAAACTTAAAGAAGAACTGGCTAGATTGATGGTTAATGCTAAACAAGGGGGAGACTGTAAACAAAGAGATGCTTCAGGTGATCTAACAGATAGAGCAAAAAAAGCTAGAAAAAACCTAGCGTACACAGTACAGTTAGCAGGTGGGTCTCTTTACGATACTGCCATGAATAAAAAAGTTCTTAGGAATAACAGCGTTAAAGCTGGATCACACCAGGAACCTATTAACAGGGCAACACAAGGCATACTTGATTCCCCCGATGAGTGGGATGTAGAGCTTGATAGTCGAGGATCTTCTTTGCGTTTAAGGAAGAGAGACACTCAACAAAGCGTAACCCTGGGAACTAAGAGAAAGAAAAGAGGGGCTGGTAAAGCCTATAGTGGAACTAATAGTAGTGTGTTTGTTAGCAATGAACTCACTGAAGAAACCTCAACAATAGAGGATAAGTTAGGTGACAGATCTAAGTTAGATAAGGACAAGGTTGAAGATAGCCTTATCGTAAACTTCTTACAAGGTCAAGCTAAATTATTAGAAGAATTACTGATTAATCGAACCAGTTAGCCTTATAATCATTTAATAAATCTTTTAATTTATATACACTATATGTTTTAGTACTTAATGTATCTATATTATCTTTAAATATATCTATAGAAGGAATTAATGTAGTAAATATATGTTTATAAGTTATTACTAGTATATCTTTTCTATCCTGTTTGTATATAATCATAGGTACTTTTTTAGTTTTTTTTGCATCTTTCTCCGATTGTTCTATGAACTGCCATATCTTTGAATTGTAATCTAGTAAACTATAGATTGTTTGGTCGTTGTATCCTTTTTTACATTCAACAGAGAACTTGAAGTTTAAAGGCGTAATTAGGTCCCCTGCGACTGTAATATGTTCAGGGAGTTCGTGCGTAGTAGCAAACGCTCCACTCCCAGGTGTTCTACAGAACTCCTTAGTTTCAAATGTTTCATTAAGCATCTTAGCTATCAAGCGTTCGAATGCTCCACCTTTAGCTTTGCTATTTACACGTTTCTTTTTTTTCAATTTTTCGAGATCAAGTATATCCTTCATGTACTATTATACCTTGAACCATGGGCGATAAAATAATATTAGATTTTGAAGCTTGGAAAGTTAAACAAATTAAAAGGAGTAATGGTCGTATGAAAATACAAATTAAACTTGGAAAAGAAGAGGCTTTGGCCTTCAAGAATTTCATTGAAATGGTAAAACCCCCTGAAGTAGCTGAGGATGATTTCATTAGAGGAATCTTCAGAATAGGGGTCGAGACTATGGAGCAGCGGTTAATGGATGCTGTTGAAAAACATGCCGCAGAGAATAATATTGATCTAACAGAGATGCGCGAGCAAGCCTCCGCTGAAGAGAAGGAAGAAGTAATCGTTCCCGTTGTGGGAGAGGTTTCAGAGCTTAACCTTAGTAAAGAAAAGACCGATGAAGCATAGGCTAATTAAGCTCTCTAAAGAGAATGATTTAAATAGAGAGCTTCGTAAACAAAAAAGAGAACGTGGCGAAATCTCTATTCTATTCGTATCCCCTTGGGATAAATACTGCACAGCTTTACTGGAGAAGCTGGAACGGAAATGTGAGAACCCTCCTAAAGGAGCCCGTCCCTTATTTGTGGTAGACAATTACAATATGCCTCACTCTTTTGTTATTTTTAAAAGTAGTGTGCTTCCACAACTTGTAACCTTGAAGCGCAATAAGGTTATGTCTGAGGATTACTTACCTATGGTATATAAAGACCTAGGCTTAGAGTAAATCTTTCTTCAGTTCTGTATAAGCATCAATCTTCTCTATATACTTTTTATTTTTTGTGTATAAGAGTTTGAGGTTGTTGAGTATAATAGTTGTGAAGTAGTTGAAAGCGTTTCCCCGCTCTGGGCTGAAGTTTTTGAGTGTTTTAAGTATTAAAACAAAGCACTCCTGTTTAGCATCGTCCTCCTCCAGATTAAACGAGAACCCTGTTAGGATATTAGATATGAGTATGTCGAACATTTCAAACAACTCTGTCTCATACTTTTTGGGGTCCTGCTTATATAATTTAATCAGTTCCTCAAACTTAGCGTTGTTTATGTAATGCTTCTCACTCATAAAATATTATAGATGAATAACTTACACTCTTTATACGCCGCAGAGGAAGTTAGATCGCATTGCACCGACTGTTCTATCCTTCAAAAGAAAAAAGCCGTTTACTGTGTTGATGATTATCAGCATTTAAAGCAGGGGGATGTGCTTTTTCTCTCTGATTCTATAAAACATAGGTTCGGGAAGTCCTATGCATTCTCAAAACCAGAAATAGAAATTATTTCTGAATTTTTCCCTGGAGAAAGCTACCAAATGGCGGCTTCTGTTAAGTGTCCTGCTGTTAAAGAAGCGGATATGTCTCCCGCAAATATGGTAGCGTGTAGGAATTATTTAGAGGAGACTATAGATAAGGTGAAGCCCTCTTTAGTCTTTGTTTGTGGCAATTTAGCCATGAAGATGTTAATTAAGAAAAGCGGCATCACAAGTAAAAGAGGTAAATCTTATGGTTATACTACTAGCGAAGGTCATGCTTGCGTTGTTGTTCCTGTTTTCCATCCCTATTCTGTGGTTAAAGAGCCGAGGCATCGAATCCTCTTCGAAACGGACCTCCGAAACGCATACGAGAAATACGTACTCGGAAAAACACACGAAGGAAAACTTGAATACACCGTTCTTACCACGGATAAAGATTTGGAAGAACTGGGGACGTTGATAGGTGACACTAAGGAAACATTAGCGGTGGATATCGAGACTACAGGGCTTAACTTCCTTACTGATATCATTCAAACGATAGCCATCTCTTCTAGAGAAACAAACTGGGTAATCCCTTTGGATCATAAAGACAGCCCTTTTAAGAAGGGTAGCCCTCATTACGCTTTAGCATGGGTTATCCTTAGAAAGATTTTAGAGAATCCCCGCAACAAGAAAGTATTCCATAACGCTAAGTTTGATCTGAAATTCCTTATGAACTACGGTATCCACACTAAGAATGTATGGGACACTAAGATCATGCACCACCTTCTAGATGAGAACCTACCTAAGAGTTTGATGGACTTGGTGAAGCTATACTTTCCTACCGAGCTTGAGAGCCTTTAGTAGCTAACTTCACTGGTGCTTGGACTTATCATCTCTAGTAGCTTTTACTGCTGCTCTTACAACATCTCTTTTTGGGTTTGTAGGAACCTCACCCTTCAACTCTCTAGCTCTGATTATCATTTGATTTCTTAAAGGACCTTCAGGACGTTTTTTGATCAATCGGTGTCCAGCTAAGGCTCTTCTAGCCTTCATACTAAGGTCTTCAGTTAACAAGTTGTAAATTTTATCGTAGGAGTTCATTTTTCTCTCTTTATTCTGGTTAAAAAACCCTTCATAGCAGGGGCCTTAGAAAGACTAGGCCCTCTCACACCTCTTCCTCCAGTAGTACCAGCAGCCCTTAGTTGCGCTGAAAGCATGGTTTCTGCGTCCGTAGATCTCCTTACGGTTGTATCTCTATTAGCCTTATTTAACCACTTCTTATATTTACTTAGTGCCCTGCGCTGCTCTGGACCGTGCCCTTGGTGTCTGGTGGATGCCACCATCTCTTCGGCTTCAGGCTTAACCTCCACAGTTACGTCCTTTCCTTTTTTGTCCTGGAAAACCTGCTCTTTCATAATGCTATAAATTCTTTCGTATGAGTTCATGCTTTTTCCTTGATTTTAAGCACCTCTTGTAGATGGCCTGAACTCTCCAGGACGGGGCTCCTCAGGATAAGCTGCTCTTGCCCGATCCGCTTTTGCTTGATACAGTTTTCTATACCTTTGTTTTTTCCCTAGGGGAGAGTTCTTTGGTGCTTCTGCTTGCTCTCTTCGATAACGCCTTACACGCCTTTTATCCATCATGCCTTTCCCGCCCTCTGTTAGTACACTAAAAATTCTTTCGTATGAGTTCATGCTTTTTCCTTGATTTTAAGAGTCTCCTCTAGTGCGAGAATTCTACTCTCATTATGTTTCATAATCACATCTTGTTCATCGTCCCGTGCATCAATGTCTGCTTGGGATACAGTATTATGAATAGCTCCAAACTTTTTAAACCAAGTTCTCCCTTTCTTACTAAAGAGGGGAAGGAACACAAAAAGCACTAAGTACCAATAACCTAATGTTTTGATTAATCCACCTGTCTCATGTAAAGTAGAAGCTGTACTGCCTTGAACTGGCCCTGCATTCAGCACCTGCCCTGCAATAGCCGCAGGGCTTGCAGAAGGGAAGATCATCTCTGTAACTATCACACCTCCTGCTGCTCCTGCTGCTACTGCTGCTGGCTCTGGGAGAAAGGCTGCGGTTAAGCCTCCACCTAAAGCACCTCCAACAGCGTGTTTGATTGTGCCGCAACTAGTGAGAAAAAGAAGGGAGCATATAAGGATAAGGGTTTTCACTTTGGTTTTTTCTTCCTCAACTGTTTGTATGGTGGTTCCATCGCCAGAAGACTACCCTGCTTGATAGAATCATGATAGCCTTGTCTTATCTTCTTTTCCTTCTTCTCATCACCCCTTCCATGCCTCTTTACTAGTCTCCCAGCAATATTAACAGCTTGTCTAACAGTCCCCTTTCCATGACTCAGAACTCTACCAACTCTTCTACCAGTTGCTTTAACATCATCCCCCGAAGTCTCACCCTCAATTAACATCTCTACAAGCTTATCCTTCCAAACTGTTTTTGTGTTATCTACAATCCCAAGTCTTCTTTTTTTGAGAGCCTGGGTTGCCCCACCCCCAAACTCTCCTCTTGTTTTTTGCTGCCGCAATTTAAGGCTACTTTTATTCCTTTGTGCTGCGGTTTCAAATCCAACATTTGCCTGTTTTTGGGTGCTTCTTTTTCCTACTGAAAGAAAATCCTTGGGATCTCTCTCCCTCCTCCGCTGGACGTTTAGAGCCGCTACAGCCCCATATTCCTCTATCTTTTGCTTAATTGTTTTTCTTGTTTTCTTCATATAAACTCAACCGTCTCGCGTATAATATATAGACATGCTAACCATTAATAACCCTAAAACTTTTGATTGGGCTAATATGTCCCTTTCCGATTGCTGCGAGGGCAATGCAATGGACTCTTATTTTACCTTAAAACTCTTTGATTTAGTTGAGGAAAAATTAGAGGAGCTAGATATTCTACCCTTTGTGAAGAAGGTTCTACCTGAAGCCCTAGAGAATTTCGCAGAGATGGAGTACGGGGGTTTAGTTGTAAGTGAGGACCGCTTATCCACCCTAGCGAAGGAGCTTAAGGAGTTAACTTTGAACCAAGAAGACTCTTTGTATTTTTTCGATCAGATTAAAAAGACTGATAACCTCTCTTCTAATAATGACCTGATTAATATATTCTATTTACGGGAGGGGTCTTTTGAGTTTTATCCTCCTGATAAAACTGTTAAAGGGTCCCCTTCTGTTTCTGCTCCAACACTAAAACTATTACTAGAACAAATTAACGAAGAGTTGAAGCGAAGATCATGAGCGCAAAATGGCAACATAGAGATGAAGGTAAGAAGATCAGTAAAAGTGTCGTTCGTTCAAAAACAACTGATGAGTTAAGAACTGCGTCCTCTTTTATTAACGGTCTTCTTGGTCTAAGGAAAGCAGAGAAGCTACAGAAGACTTACATCAAAGGAACTAGAAAAGCTCTTGAATATAACAATAGTAAGCGGTTATATGTAGACTATCGCTTAGACGGTACAGCCACAGGAAGGCTATCTTGTGCGGCATATAACGCGAAGAAACCTATGGGTGTCTCTTTTCATACACTACCAAGAGAAACCAACACTAACATTAGGAGCATGTTTGTAGCTGAAAAAGGGGAGGCTTTCATAACTATAGATTACTCTGCTATGGAGTTAAGAGTCTTAGCTCATATTGCCAAAGAGAAGAGTATGCAACATGCTTTTCAATCAGGGGCCGATCTACATACTTACACTGCCAAGCTCTTATTTAGTAAGAAAGAAATAACAAAGCAAGAACGGCAGATTGCGAAGACTGTATCCTTCCTTATTGTTTATGGAGGAGGGGCGTTTAATCTAGCTGAAACAATGCGTATTCCTATGGATAGAGCAAAGGAAATCATTAAGAACTATCAAAGGGTGTATCCTGGAATATTTAGATACATGGAGTTTATTAATAATTTCATCAAAGAAAACAGTTATGCCTATACTATCTTTGGTAGACGCAGAAATCTGCCTGACGTAAAAAGTAAAGATAGGGCTGTAATCAACAGGGCTTTGAGACAAGGATTAAATTTTACAATCCAAAGCTCGGCTTCTGACATATTACTTTGCGGGTTGATAGGGGTATCAAAAAGATTCAAAGCCGCTTCCTTAGATGCGAAGGTTGTGGCTACGGTTCATGACAGTCTTGAGATAATATCGGCAGAAAAAGATTTACCTTCTTGTCTTGAGATAGTCTATGATGAATTAGTGAATTACCCTCATCTAAAAGAATTATTTGGAATCAACTTTGATGTTCCTTTAGCTGTCGATGTTGAGGTTGGTAGATCTTTTGGGGATGGAGTATCCGTTGAGTTTGATGGTGGAGTGCCTACAAATCTAGAAACTATAACTCAGTACTTAGGTGAGAATTAAAAGCGTAGCTTCACTACATTATGTTCAGGTTATTTAAAAGATTTTTAAAAGAGATGTTTGTTTGGGTAAAGGGAGGGTGTAAATTCTCCGAGTTAGCTTGGTACAGACTTTCTATTTGCTTCGGTTGTGATTGGTTTATGCCAGAAAGTAACAAGTGTAGAAAGTGTGGTTGCCATATGGTGCTTAAAACTAAACTAAAGACCTCTAAATGTCCAATTAATAAATGGTAAAAACTTTAATTTTAGGAGACATTCATGTATCAAATAAAGATGCTAGTCTCCGAGATGCACAGGAAAAGTGTATCAGAAAAATATATGATCAAGAGCAACCCGATGAAGTAATTCAACTAGGGGACTTCCTAGATTTTAGAAAGCCTTCGCCTGAAGCTTTGCTTACTGCGAAGAGCATGATTGATCATTGGAAAGAAAAGTCTGGTGTTGTGATACTTAGAGGTAATCATTGCGCCAGTACTAAAGCCGATGATGGGGTCACTGCATTAAGCGTTTTCGATTCTGAGCCTATGGATGTAACTATAGTCACTCACACTTGGTATGATCACCTCACCAAACACGCATATATCCCACACTATGAAAATGAAGAACGCATTAAAAAAGACTTGGCTAATGTTCCTAAAGGCTATACTGTATTTGGTCACTTTGGTTATTTTGGTTGCCTTAATTCCGTTGGTGATCATGACTTTGATATCAACATTAACGCTTTTAGTAATAATACTATTCTGGGTCACATTCACAGACAAAATAAAAGAACTTTTACCCTAGATGGAGAGGAGAAACAAATTTTAATTCTAGGCACTCCATACACTACTAATTTTGGGGAGTCAGGAAAAGATAACTATTACGCTATACTTGAAGACGGAGACTTATCTTTACATCAGATTAATCATGGCCCGAGGCATTTACTTTTAAACAATTGTGATGTAGAGAAAAACTTAGGTCTGATTAACGACCCCTCTTACCACACTATATTAAGAATACTCCTTCAGGCAGGAGAGACACAAGCTAATACTGATAATATTAATGCCGCTTCCGTAAACATTAAGTATGCCCCCGCGTTCGATGAAGAGGATATATCTAGTTACAGACCCAATCGTGATCTTTTTAGGGTTAACGATATGGTTATTGAGGACTATATAAATTCAGCAAACTCAACAATAGAAAGGGACAAGTTAATGGAGGGGTACAACCTATTAAAGTATGAAGATTAAATCTATAAAGATTCAAAACTTCTATTCTTTTGAGTCTACTACAGTTAGTTTTGATAAATTTACTAACATTGTATTAGTTAAGGGACAAAATAGAGATGCTGGGGGTTCTAACGGTTCTGGCAAGAGTGCTTTTATCGAGGCTATTTATTTTGGCTTAACAGGTAAAACCATTAGAAAGAGTACAGAGGATTCCCTTGTTCACGTTAAGCATAAAAAGAAGTGTCTTATAGAGTTAGTCCTTGATAACGGTATTACTATTATCAGACAGAAAAAACCCAGTAAATTACAGGTTTTTATTGACGGTAAGGAGGAAACAAAAGAAAGTATAGCAAAGACTCAAGAGTATATTGATGCTCTTTTAAAGATTAATTATAAGGTTTTATTATCTTCTATGTTTTTTGGTCAAGAAAACAATACTAACTTTCTTGATTGCACAGCAGAGGATAAAAGAACTATCGTAAAGACTTTCTTGGATTTGGATGATATCTTCTCTATGAGGGATAGAATTAAAAGCCATAAGGCATCGTTTTATCAAACTATGAAAGAGCAAGACTCTCTCATAGAAGAACACAAATCTATGATTTCTGAGTTTACAAAAAAGATTGAGAAGCTAAAAAAAGCGAAAGCTAAGTTCTCAGAGTACGATGACAGCATCCTTGATCTTTCTTTGGAGTCCATCTTAGAAGCAGAAGCTGAAGAAACGGCAAGGTCCTGGCAAGAGATTCATTTGAGTAAGGATTTGGATAATTTAGAGTATGATATAGCAAAAATAAAAGAGAAAGCAATCGCTCCCGCAACAAAAGTCTTTTGTGACAAATGCGGTCAGGAAGTAGAAGAGTTAGTAAATAAGGCTTTCCTACAAACACAGTTAGCTCAGGTGGAGAAAGATAAACTAATCACCCTAAACTCTTTAGAGGGTGTAAGCAATAGAAGAGTTGACATACCTATCTCATCCAAGGAGTACGCTAAGGTACTAGCATACAAAGAGTTGTGTAGAGATGAAACTAATTACGAATCTTTCATAGAATCGTATAAGGAAAAAATTAATTCTCGCGCTCAGATCAAGGCTGAGAATAAACTAGATTATGAGGTTATGCGTTTCTGGGAGAAAGCTTTTTCACAACAAGGTATAATTAAGTTTATAATTAGAAACATATTAGAGTATCTTAATAATAGAGTTAATTACTATACTTCGTTTTTAACTGATTCCAAATATAATGTATATTTTGATGAAGAATTAAATGAAAAAGTAATGACCGAAGATCAGGTCATTCAGTATATATCTTTATCTGGTGGTGAGAAAAGGAAAATCAACTTGTCTGTAATGATGGCACTAAAAGACCTTCTATTGCTAACGGATAAAAACCAATCAAATATCCTCTTCTTAGATGAGATAGCTGAGAACTTAGATGAAGAAGGTATCAATGGGCTATACGCTCTTCTACAAGAAATCAAGAAAGACAAACTGATCTTTATAATTACACACAATAAATATTTAAAAACGCTCCTACATTCAGCACCTCGGCTGTCTATAATTAAGTCCAAAGGGGTATCAAGGATAACAAAATGACATTAGCAAATTTGAACGAGTTAGGACAAGAGATTTTCGAAGCTAGGTATGCATACCCAGGAGAAACAAAGTGGTCAGAACGGGCTAAGGTTATAGCTAAGGTTATCGCATCGGCTGAAAAAGATGGAGACAAAGAAAAAGTTGAAAAGATGTTTTACGATGCGGTGGGTTCAGGAGACTTTATCCCAGGTGGCAGAATTATCTTTGGTGCTGGGCGCAACCGTGGGAATCATAATCTGCTTAATTGTTATGTTATTATTCCTGAAGATTCGGTTGATTCTATCGGAAAGACCGTTCAGGATATGTATAGAATATCTTGTGCTGGTGGGGGTGTGGGTTTTAATGTTTCAAAAATTAGACCCAAAGGGGATCATATTGGCAGCGTCCTTAATTCTGCCCCTGGGTCTGTATCTGTACTCAAAATGATTAACGAGGTAGGTGAACATGTCCGTGCTGGTAAGAATCGCAGAACTGCTCTTATGGGTATCCTTAATATTACCCACCCTGATTTACTTGAGTTTCTGTCTGTAAAGTTAGACCAAGGACAACTAAACAACTTCAACATCTCCGTTGCTATTACGGATAGGTTCTTAGAAGCAGTAGAATTAGAAGAAGATTGGTACTTCTCTTTTAATAACAAAGAGTATCACCTATATGATCTTAAGAGGAATGACGAGGAGATCATTAGAGTTATAGGTCAAGACGAGGAGGATGCCCTTAAAAGAGCAGATAATTTCCACAAGGAGGCTTGGTCCGATAAGTTCTCTTCGTGTGGTTTAAATGATATGAAAGCTAGAGAGCTTTGGGATATCATATGGAAGAATTCTGTTGAGTCTGGAGATCCTGGGATTTACAACATTGATCTAGCCAATAGATACACAAATGTTTCCTACTTTGAAAAACTTGATTCAACAAATCCCTGTGGGGAAATATCTCTACCCTCTTACGGAAACTGCTGTCTTGGGAATATTAATCTTTCTAACATGGTACTCGATAACGGGAGTGACGTAGACTGGAAAAGGTTAGCAAAGACTGTTAGGACAGGCATTCGGTTTCTAGACAACGTATTAACAGTAAACACTTTTCCCACAGAAGAGTGCAAGAAAGTCGGTGAGCGATCTCGCCGCATCGGTTTAGGCGTGACTGGTTTGCATTATATGCTTATTAAACTGGGAATTAAGTACGGTAGTGAAAAATGCCTTGAGTTTTTAGAGAGACTCTTTGCTACTATACGAGATGAGTCGTACAAGATGTCAATTTATCTCGCAAGGGACAAGAAGCCCTTCCCAGAGTTTGATTACAAGAAGTATTTGAATGAAGATTTTGCCAAAACCCTCCCTGCAAGAATCAGGATGCTCATCAAGAGATACGGAGTCAGAAATGCTGTTATGCTTACCATACCTCCCTGCGGTACTATATCCATGCTCCACGGTGTATCAAGTGGGATCGAGCCCATTTTTGCTGCCATGTATAATCGTAGGTATCGTCATGCTAATATTTGGAAGGAGCAATTAGTTGTCGATCCTCTCTTCCAAGAGCATCACACCCAAGGGAAGTCTTCGGATGCGTTTGTCGGAGCCTATGATGTGGCCCCCGAAGATCATATCAAGGTACAGGCTACGGTCCAAAAGTACATGGATTCATGTATCTCAAAAACCATCAACCTTCCTTCTACCTCTACGCCTGAAGAATTCTCTCAAGCGGCATTGGATTACGCTCCATACCTCAAAGGCCTTACAGTATATCGTGCTGGTTCTAAAGGCAATGAACCCTTAGAGGCTATTCCCCTTACTGAGGAGAATATAGAGAAGCACATGGGGGAAAGTACAAAGGCTGCTGTGCAGTCTGGTGATATTTGTTCCATAGCGGGAGGCAATTGCTAATGCGTAGGAATCACGATGTCACGGCAACTGTAATATTCGAGGCTTTAGCATTTGTGATTGTTGTCTTTAGTATTACAATAGGATTAATTAAGTGGTTAGGTTAATATGACATATGTAATTCAAGAAGCTTGTGTAGGTGTTAAGGATGCTGCGTGTGTAGATGTGTGCCCTGTAGAGTGTATCTATGAAGCGGAACCTAAAAAAGAAACTTCCAATCTTCCCATGTTCATCCACCCAGAAGAGTGTATTGATTGTAATGCTTGTGAGCCTGCGTGTCCCGTGGATGCTATTAGAGCAGACGATGAAGCAGAAGATCATTGGACACAAATAAACGCTTTACTTGCAGAGGAACACGATGAGTTATAGTGTAAAAGTATTAGAACACTATGATAATCCCAGAAATGTGGGATCTTTAGATAAAAAGGATAGGTCAGTAGGTACAGGAGTAGTAGGAGCCCCAGAATGTGGGGATGTTATGAAACTTCAAATCCAAGTAAAAGGAGATAGGATAGTAGATGCTAAATTTAAAACTTTTGGGTGCGGTTCAGCGATTGCATCAAGTAGTCTTGCGACTGAATGGGTTAAGGGTAAGACTTTGGATGAAGCTGGGGCTATAACTAATTCAGATATAGTGCATGAGTTAAGTCTACCTCCTGTAAAAATACATTGTAGTGTACTAGCAGAGGACGCAATTAAAAGTGCTATTGAGGACTACAGATCTAAATGATAACGCTAAGTGATAGAGCCAAGAAGGAAGTAACTAGAATCATCTCTGAACAGAAGCTAGGAGAAGTCTTCCTTCGCGTAGGTGTGAAGGGAGGTGGTTGTAGCGGCTTCTCTTATACTTTTGGCTTTGACGATACCAAGACTGAACTAGATATGCAGTACGGAGAGATCATATGTGATCCTAAATCATTCCTATACCTGAATGGTACGCAAGTTGATTTCGAAGAAAGCTTGATGGGTAGAGGGTTTAAGTTTGATAACCCTGCTGCTTCAAAAACCTGCGGTTGTGGGGAGTCTTTTAGCGTATGACATACTACGATTGGATTTGTAATGAGTGTGAGGTTATTTGGGAGGAAGATCACCCTATAGGAACTGCACCAAAGAAAACTAGATGCGAAGAATGTGGTGAGATGCGAGGTAGAAATTGGGGATCGGTCACTACCTTTGCGATGAAGGGAGACTGCCATACAAATAGGGTTAAAGCTCGTACTAAGTATGAAAAAGGTATGGATAAAGATACCGCTGAGGAGTTTTACGATGAATCTATCAAATCAACAAACAGAGCTATTAACTCTGGGTGGAAAAGCTACAAAAAGTGGGAGCCAAACATTGAGAATATGAGGAAGGCGGGACGTATCAGGAAGAGATCACCTAAAGAAGCAAATGAAGCCAAAGAAAGAGCGAGAATAATGACAAAAGAGAACTATGATAGCCTGAACATTGATATGAACGAAACCCTAGAACGCAAGCCTCAGTAATGCAATACGATTTTAGTGACGATATCCAGCGCGGTATCCTCTTCCTCTCCAAGTACAGTCGAGACTTTTATCTTCAGATTAGCTCTCTAGTCCGTGCTGAATACTTTGAATATCCTATTCACGCAAATATTTATCAAGGTATATCTAAGTACTATGAAGATTACAAAAGCATTCCAAAGGATTTACATCTCTTAGAAGCGGTTAAGGAGTTTCAATCCCCCAAGGAAGATCAATCTGATTACTCAGATGAGATTTATCGCATCAACTCTATGGATGCTTCATGTATTGGACATACGGAGTTCTTTCTTGATATTATTGAGAAGTTCGCCCAGAAGTCTGCTATGCGTGAGGCAATTACAAACAGTATAGGGCTGTTGAAAGATGATAGGATAGGTGAGATCGAGGAGCTTGTCCGAGATGCTTTGTGCATTAATAGGAATGTAGATTTAGGACACGCTTATTTCTCTAGCGTCTTGGAACGATTTGAAAGAAGCTTCCAAGAGAACGATGGCAATCGTCATCCTACAGTATTCGATACCTTAACAAAAGAGTTAGAAGGGGGCTTGGGTAATAAAGAATTGGCTATGGTAGTTGCTCCCCCAGGAGTAGGTAAATCGCTATACTTGGTTAATCAGGGCGTACAAGCTTTGATTAATAATAAAAAGGTACTGTACATAAGTTTAGAAATGAGCGAGGATAGAATCGCCGCAAGATTCGATTCTGTGATGACCTTGATTCCTCAGAAGAAGTTGAAGGACAGTTTAAACCTCTTACAGAAAAGGCTTGAGCTTTTTGGGGCTAAATTCCCAGGAGGCCAGCTAATGATAAAAGAGTTCCCTACAGGCCTAGCCAACATCAATGATATTAGATCTCTTTTGGTTCAACTAGAGAACTATGAAGACTTTAAACCTGATGTTGTTCTTATTGATTACTTAGAACTATTGCGACCTACAAGAGAGGGTTTGGCTGAATACCAAGCTCAACAAAGAATCTCAGAAGAGCTTAGAGGTATTGCTGTTGAGTGTGACGTATTAGTTTGGACCGCAACACAAACAAACAGACAGGGACGATCAGTAAAACTTATTACTGATGCTGAACTGGCCGATGCATACGGTAAAATCAGAACCTGTGATTACGCTATATCTCTAAATCAAACAGAGGAAGAGTTTGACGATGGTGTTATGAGATGTTATGTTATGAAATCTAGAAATGGAAAACAGAGGTTTGTTGTCCCTCTTTCCTTAGACTACACAACCCTAACTATGAGCGAGTGCGATCCTTATGAAACAGCAGAGTAATCATGTATACGAAACAATTAAGGCTAATCCTGACCTTCAAACAGTTGATGTAGGTTGGGCCACTTTTAATATTGTATTTAAAAAGGGATTAAAATCTGGCTCTCAGAACTGTTGGGGGACTTGCGACTTTGATACCTACGAGATTCATCTAGAGGAGAAAATTGAAGATGCTCCAGCCCGTGAGACGCTTTTTCACGAAATCTGTCATGCTTTTTTAGAGCTTTGCGGCATGGGAGGAGAAGGTGAAGGAGAAGATGAAGAATATGTTTACGCTTCTAACGAGAAGCTGACTATAACAGTATCCCGAGCAGTCATGATGTTTGCTCGATTAAACCCTGAATTAGCCAAGGAGCTACTATGCCTAAAATAAATATTAATGAGATCGTTGACAATCTCGACATGGAAACCTATACCGAGATCTGTGATAGTATCACTAAGATTGATAGGGCAAACATGGATGTGGAGTTATCCCGTCACGCAAGCCACTACTCGTACTACTCTGCTATGCAGGACCTCGGTAAACGTAAGCTAGATGACGCAAACCTAGACCTTACTATTTATACAGCCCAGACGCGAAAGATGAGAACACAAGATAGTGCAGGGCTTGCTAAGAAACCTACAGCGAAAGATCTCGACGATCACGTTCTTTCACAGGATGAGTATCGCACCCTTTCGATGAGAGTGAATGAATTAACTTTGAAGTATAATATGCTTAGGAGCTTGGTTCAATCTTTAGGACAGAAAAAGGATCTGCTCGTCCAACTGTCTGCAAATATGAGAGCAGAAAAAAACATTTACAGTTAACAAAACTGGCCCAGTCGGCCTATTATAACATAACCGCTTAACAAACTACAAGGAGTTTACAATGGCTATTGATTTAGATAAAATTAAGGAAATCCACGCTAACCTTTCTGGGAAAGGTGGTACTGGTGGAATGTCTGACACATTCCTAAAAATCGAGGATGGTACTAATACCGTCCGTATCCTCCCCCCTAAAGAGGAGGATGGTGAGTTTTATGCAATGACTAAGTTGCATCGTGTCCCTCAGCAGGATGGGACTGTAAAAAATATTCACTGCCGTCAGGTTCATGGGGAGCAATGCCCCATTTGTAACCTTTATTACTCGCTCTGGAAAGAGCCTACAAAGGATGAAGATCTAGCTCGCCAGATTAAAGGCAGGGACCGCTATTACATGAATGTAGTGGATCGTGAGACAGGTGCTGTTAAGATTCTTTCTGTAGGGATCATCCTGTTTAAGAAAGTTATTGCTGCAATGGTAGACCCTGATTACGGGGATATCACCGATGTAGAAGAAGGTCATGATTTCAAGATCGTTAAGATCATGGAAGGACAATGGCCGAAATATGATCAATCGGCTCCTCGCCCCAAGTCCACACCTACTGGGTCTGGTAAAGAGGTAGCGGAGTGGATGGACACTCTTCATGATATTCAGGGTCTTGTGAAACTGGAGGATTATGAGGAGCTAAAGCAGATCGCAGAGAGCATCAACCCTTTTGCTGCTGTATCTCGATCTGCTGATGACATTGATCGTTCTGGAAAAGATGTGGACGATGATGATTACATGGAAAGATTACAATCATGAAAAATACTATTTTAACTGCCGCTTTTGCGGTACTTTTCGGAGCGGGTCTTATGTCCTGTTCCATGGTGGAAGGCGCAATGGGAGAGACTGCTGATGTTAGCTCCCTCGGTGGATTTCTAGACACCTTATGGGGTCTACTAAAAGGTTTCTTGCCGAGCCTTGCAGCGTGGGAAGGTGGATGCTCCATCTTCAGCCCTAGAAAGAGGCAGCACTACACCAACATGGTGATGGCAGTTGTCCCTCTTAACAAGAATATGGAGTTTGGTGACGCTGTTAAGTCTTTAGGCTCTGGTCTTGGAATCGCGCATTCCTCGGAGGTTACTAAAGCTGCTAATCAGAGTGAGGTTGCGACCGCAAAAGCCGCTGCGGCAAATCCTCCAAAAAAAGCATAAGAAGTAAAAGGCGGGATCTATAATATGGGGAGCTTACGGGCTCCTCATATTTTTTTATATACTCATGGACAAATTAAAAATACTTGTCGTTCCAGCGAACGATGGTGGTTGTAGTTATTACAGGGCTTGGTCCCCCTTTGCTAAACTAGCAGATAAGTACCCCGATATCGTAGATGTTCGTTACGATAAAAACCCTTTGGGGTTAGACACAGAGAAAGGGGTGTGGGAAGAGAACTTTGATTTTGAAGCTATAAAATGGGCTGATATCGTTATGACCCAAAATATTTGCAACTACGGTGGTCCTTATACTGCTAGGATAGTCGGAAAAGCAAAGGAGTTTGGTAAGTTTGTTCATTATGATACAGATGATCTATTAACAGAGCTTTATGATGGTCATAGGCTTAAGCAAGTATACGAAGAGAAAGGCTTGTCTGAAATAACTAAGTTTATTTATGCTAATTCCGACTTAGTTACAGTAACCCAAAGAAAGTTCGCTTCAAGAATTCAGGAGTTCTGCGGAGGTGTTTTGGCAGTAGTTAAAAATGCTATTGATTATACCTTACCTTGCTGGAATGAACCCAAGTCTAAACCTAGAAGAAAGAGAACTATTAGAATAGGGTGGGCAGGGGGAATCCACCATGAAGAAGACGTAAAAGAGTTTGCAGGTGTTCCTCATTTTGTAAATCAAAGAGTGGGTGTAGAAAATGTAGAATGGCACTTTTTTGGGAAACCTCCTGTTGACCCAAACAATCCCCCAGAGCATGAGGATTGGCAACATGATGTTTGGAAGAATTATCAGAAAATACTTCTTAGGGGGTTTAAAGGAGCCACTAATTGGCAAGTTCATGAGGCTTTATCCACAGATAGATACGGAGCTATTTTCTCTCACATTGATATCGCTATTGCCCCATTACAAATGAATCCCTTTAACGACTCTAAATCAGAAATTAAAGTTGCTGAATGTGGGAGGTATAAAATCCCTCTGGTAGCATCTAACGTAGGTTGTTATGATGAAACGATTAAGAATGGCAAGACAGGTTACTTGATTGATACCTCTGCCCCACCAAAAGACTGGGTTAATGTTTTAACTAGAATGATTAAGGATATAAAAGGGACAAAACGAATGGGACAGAACCTTCATGATATTACTGAAAAATACTTCGATTTGAATAAAGTCGTTATTTCTAGGCTTGAATTATATAGAGATACCTTCGAATTAAAAGGAGAGAAGGAGCTTTACGAAAAGATGGTAAATCTGATCGGAAAAGAAACAACTACAATAGAATACACATGATTTATCAATGCTATCCAAAAGAAGAGAACAAAAAAAGCCTGTTTAAGAAAGGTGCTTATAAGGGTTTCGGCCTGGAGCCTTCTGTGAATTCTAGCTTAACTTTAAATTGCCCTGAATTACAAGATCCTGTTACACGAATGCAGTTAACGGAATACGCTTGTTTTTTATGGCATTGGAGGAACCCTAGTTATGATACAGATCCATGGTTTGGAACAACTTCATTTAGGCAATTGGAAAAGTTCCCATTAATTTTTTCTTCAAAAAAGGAAGTATCAGAGTTGGTTAACACTCATGGTATTGTTGGGTGGGGCGAATACGATTGCTATATGGTAACAACAAAGCCTTCTCCTAAAATGATTAAGCAGTACGGTCTAAATGTAAAAGAGTTACCTGACACGGGAGCTTTTGCCATACCTGCAACTTTGAAAACTCAATCAGATATTTGTCACCCAGGGTTGAGTGAGTATATTGAGTTCATGTTAAAGAAGTTCGGGCATGAGGTTCCCGAAGGTTGGGACAAAGACACTAAAGGGTTCTTTGCTAACTATTGGGTAATGAAAAAAGATTTGTTTAACGACTTCATGCAATTCTCTTGGCCCATGGTTAAGTGGAGTTTGGAGAACATAGAAATCACGCACTACTATAATATACAGCCTGAGTATGGTACTGTAAGTAACAATAAAGCTACGGGCTATTTCATGGAGAGATTATTCATGTTGTGGTATCTTATAAGGGGTATAAAACCTCATAATCCTGCCATACCGAGCCAACTGATGAATAGGTATGAGTGGTCTGGAGAGTATGATGAATAGTTACTGCACCCTATCTGATGTAAACTACCTTGACAGAGGCCTAGCTCTCTACAAGTCTTTATGCGATGTTAAAGACCATGCCCCTTTCATACTGAACTATCTCTGTTTGGATGATGAGATTTATGCTAAGTTGGGTGATCTGGATCTCCCCTTTCTTCATATTTATAAGGTTGAAGATTTAGAAACGGATGAAGTTTTAAAGAAAGCAAAGCATAATAGAGATAGGAAGGATTACATCTTCACTCTAGCTTCTTACTTTAGTGATTATTTGCTAAACAGTCTTGAGTTCGATAGCATTTTCTATATGGACTCTGATATTTACTTTTATCACGATCCCCAGAAAATCATCGACGCATGTGAAGGCAAAGATTGTGGTATTATGCTCCATCGACACAATTTTGTTGGGCATCGAGACGGAGGTTTTAATGTTGGTGTCGTGTGGTTTAAGAAATCTGATAAAGGGCAAGAGATTCTTTCTTGGTGGAAGAACGCTGTTCTCACAAAAGAGCCTAAAGAATTATCCGTCATGGGTGATCAAAAATACTTAGAGGGCTTTATTCCTTTGTTTGGTGAAGACTCGGTAAAGATTATAGATGAGGATATAGGTCATGGAGCCCCTTGGAACTTTCGATTGTACGTTTATGATGATTTTAAAGAGAAGGGTATTATTGGGTGGGGTGATAAAAAGCAAGAATTAGTTTTCAACCATTTCTCTCAATTCTGGTATGATTCAGAAGAGGGTAAGATCTCCTTCGATAATGGTGTTTATAATCATCTGACCTTTGGTGAAACAGTGTATAGAACCCCCGAGGTATTTTTAATGTATCAGAATTATTATGACAGTCTTATGGAGGTAAACGAAACATGGCTCCAAAAATAGCGTTTGGGATGATTGTGTTTGAGGGTGATTATGTCCTCAAGGAATGCTTAGAGTCTGTGTATCCTTATGCTACACAGATACTTATCTCAGAAGGGCCTGTTAGATATTGGCAAGACAAAGGGTATACAACCTCAACCGATAAAACCAACGAGATCCTACATAGCTTCCCTGACCCCGAAAACAAAATTACTATTGTTCATGGGCAGTTCGAAGAAAAAGACGAAGAGTGCAGAGCTTATATGCCCTACCTTAGAGATGATATTGATTACATTTGGAATCTTGATTCCGACGAACTTTTTAAGGGAGAGGACATAGAGAAACTAATTCAAATCTTAGAAGAAGAGAAGTACACTTCTGTTGGCGTGAGAAGCTGCTCCTTTTACGGTGGGTTCGACCATTACATTGGTGGTTTTGAGCTATTGAGGGACAATTTTTTGCGTATTTTCAAGGTATATCCTGGCGCAAACTGGCTAACCCACAGGCCTCCTACTATACAACCAAAGGAAGGTACTGTTACCCTCCCAACAAAACACTTAGATAGCGACACTTTGTGGGAAAAGCATAACATTCAAATGTATCACTACTCGTATGTTTTCCCAACACAGGTTAAGAATAAACTAGAGTACTACAAAGCTAAGGTTAGTATGCAGCATTGTCATCCCAATTACTTCAACGAGATATACCTACCTTGGATTTCAGGAAAAAAAGAGGTAGAGCGTTTATGGGAGGGGGTTCATGAGTTTAAACCGAACATTAGAAAAGCTTCATTCACGGAAGCATTCAAAGGGGAACATCCCAAAGCTATAGTTAAAAATATGAAAAACCTAAAGGAGAGGTTCGATGAAGAATCACGAAGATTCCTGGAAGAATAGAAAAGTATTTGAGTCTCAGTTAGCTTTAAATGAGGAGGAGTTATCTAATTACCCTTTTCATTGGCATTGCTTCTTTGAAGCCGTAGGATCTTTAAAGAAAGAACCAGATTCATTGTTAGATTTAGGGTGTGGTAGCGCGGTATTCTCTGTGCTATGCAAAAGACACTTACCTAATACAAAGTATCGAGGGTTAGATTACGCTCAAGAGGCTATTGATGTTGCTTCTGCTCGATGGGAAGCTGATTTGCAGGTACGGGACTACCGTGAGTTAACAGAAAGCGATCTATCTTTTGACACCCTTCATGCAGGTGCAATGTTGGATGTTTTGCCTAACGCAGACGAAGCTCTTAAAGTTATTGCAGAGTACGGATTTAAAAATCTAATCTTAGGAAGGATGAAATTGGTCGAAGGTGAAAGTAAAACTGAAACTTATGAGGCGTATGATTTAATAACCACTTATGCGTTTTACCATAATATGGAAAACGTACATTCCATTTTAACAAGAAACGGTTATGATTATAAAGTTCTAGGTTTTCCTGATAACGCTACTATTATTGCATCTAAAGAGGGACTAAGACTTGATTAATTTATTCAATTTGAATAATTATACTATTGACATGGGTTCTTTTGATCATCATCTCCACGGTAGTATTGTAACAGATTTTGAGAATGAGTTTTGTGATTATGTCGGCGCGAAATACGGGTGTGCTTTGAATAGTGCCACTAATGCAATTTTCTTATCGTTACTTAGTAAAAATACGACTGTAGAAATACCGTCTCTCATCCCACCCGTGGTAGCTAACGCTATTATCAACTCAGGAAATAAGATTTCCTTTTCGGACAATACTTTTTGGGTGGGTAGTAGTTATTATTTACACCACTTCGAAGATTACAGCATTATTGATTCCGCACAGCGGGTAGCAAGAAACCAGTTCAAAGAGCAACGCCCTAACGATTTGATGTTCTTTAGTTTTTATCCAACAAAACCTGTAGGAGGAATTGACGGAGGCATAATTGTTTCTGATGATGAGGATAAAATTAACTGGTTTCGTGAGGCTTCTATGAACGGAATGAGTTACTCTCTACATAACTGGGATCGAGAGCTAAAATTTCCAGGATGGAAAATGTACATGAATTCTGCTCAAGCGTATGTTGCTTTGCAAAATCTGAGAAAGCTTGATGATAAAAAAGAAAGACTAGCAGAGATTCGTCTTAAGTATAATAAAGCATTAGGACAAATGAATACAAGCGATCATCTTTATAGGATTAATGTAAGTGATCGAACAACAGTTAGGCATAATCTAAAAGAAGCAGGTATTACTACTGGGATACATTATGATCCTTTGCATAAATCAAAAGTATACGAAACCGATCAGGTTTTGAAATGGTCAGAGGATGAGGCAGAGACTACAATTAGTATCCCTTTCCATGAGGCCTTAACAGATGCGGAGGTTAACAAGATAATCCATGAGCTTAGACAGTTTAATATTGGATAAAAGTATCGCTTTAGTTGGATCCAGCGACATACTTCTAGAAAATGAGCAGGGTAAGTTAATTGATTCTCATGCTCAGATCGTAAGATTTAATAATGCGGTTATTGACGGGTACGAAAAATATGTGGGGTCTAGAACTGATATTAGGGTGTCTAACCCTCATGTATTTGAGGATCATCCTGACCACCATGTACACCCAGTTAGACCTGGAAGCTTAAAGTACAGAGAGGATAACCCAGAAGAAAAATACGCTTTAGTTCACGCCAATTCATACAGGCAAAGTTTGCTATTACATACTCTTTCGAATGGAATAGAAGACTGTCCTACCGCACAAACTATTCAAAAGGAATATACTGTAGGAACAAGCTTCGTATTGGTATGTGTATTGCAAGATATAGTGCCTAACTTATTTGGATTCAGTTTAGATATGGATAGAAGAGGAACACACTACTGGCAAAAAAGAGAGGCTCCTAATATGATAGGACATGACCAATTACAAGAGCAACAGCTTTTGCGAGAGTTGAAGGAAGCAAACAAAATAAAAGTATTTCAATGACTAGGACAGTAATCCCCATACCTCCCTCTTTTGATAAAGGAGGACTTATGTTACAACATGACAAAACCTTTGAGTATCTCCAATGGCTATACTCACAAGGAGTGAATGATGTGATGACCACAGCAGGAACCTCTCAATTCAACATGATGAATAGAGAGGAGATCCTTTACTTAAATGAAACTGTGGCTATGTGTTTCCCAGGAAACAAGATCATCGGTGTACCTGCTTTAAATACTTTTGATATGCAGCGTTTCTTAGATGATTCAATGGAGAAGAAACCTAAAGACACTAGTTATATTCTTCTTTATCCAGATCGGTTTTATCACACGCAAACATTGATTGATTACTTTAAAGAGGCTAGTGATATTGTTGAGGGTCCAGTTTATGTGCATGATATGGGTATGCGGAATGGGACTGGAGGATCATGGGAGTATACTGCCGATGTTATCAATGAGATGTACAATCAAGGAATCATAAAAGGAGTTAAAGAGGAACACCCTACACTAGATTCAGCGTACAGCTTTGTTAGTAAGTTAGATGAAGGTTTGGATATCATTGTGGCAGGGGGAAGCATGAGAAGACATCAATACCTCCGTCATGCTGGAGCCAACGCTTTCTTAGGAGGTTTAGGTAATCTCCTACCAGAGCTTGAAATTGAATACTGCAAGCTAATGGATGAAGAGTACACTAAATCCTCTAAAGAGGTCGAGTTTTTGCTCAATCAGGAAAGTATCCTTTTTGATACCTTCATGAAATTTGGTTGGCATAGATCTTTAAGAGAAGGAATGTCTCAAATAGGTCTAGGGTGTGACTATGATAGATTGCCTTGGCCTGAACGGGATGAGGTCTTTAAAAATAATATAGAAAAATGTCTAAAGAAAATATCAAAATGAAAGATAAAGTGTGGATTCTAGGTCCTTGTTCCCTAGAGAATAGAGATGTATTTATGGATACGTTGGGAGAGATTCATTCTAGTATGAATCCTGATGATAACTGGTATATGAAAGCAAGCTTTGATAAAGCTAACAGAACTTCCTTACATGGGGGAAGAGGACCAGGATTGGAGTACTGTAAAGAAGTATGGGCAGAAGCCAGGGATAAATACCCTGGAGTAAAGCTGATTACCGATGTACACGAAACTCACCAAGTTGAAGATCTTGTGGGTCATGTTGATGCTATTCAGATTCCTGCTTTCCTTGGTCGCCAAACAGATTTGATTGTAGAGTGTGCCAAACACTTTAACACTATCAACATTAAAAAAGGGCAATGGTTAGGACCAAACAATCTCATTAAATCTGTTGACAAGGTAAAAGAGATCAATCCTGATTGTGAGGCTTGGATCTGTGACAGAGGAACAAACTTTGGGTATCATGATCTGTTTGTTAATTTTAGTATTGTTGATGAGCTTAAAAAGTATTATGATAAAGTGATTCTTGATTGCACACATTCCACCCAACGATCCAGGTCGGTTTATGGAACACAAGGAGATCCTATTCTTGCTGAGAGGTATCTAATGGCTGCAAGCTTGTTTAATTATGATGGCGTTTTTGCTGAGATTCATCCTTGCCCACAGGAGGCTGTATCTGATGGTGATTGCCAATTAGGGATCGACCAATTCCGTGAGGTTCTTAAAAAGACTAGGATGGTTGACGATCTTCCCCCTCTCGAAAAACATAATAGACTTGAAGGGCACTAGATGAAAAGATTAGCAGTAATACCTGCTAGAGCAGGTTCTACTAGATTAAAGAATAAGAATACTTTCCCCTTAGGGGGGAAGCCTCTTATTCGCTGGATGACCGAAGCAGTGCTTGAATCTAAGTGTTTCGATAAGGTTATCATCTCAACTGACGGTGATCATATTTTTGATGCTGTATCAGACTTACCCGTTGAGAGACATCATCGCCCCCAAGATCATGCTACCGTTAAGGCAACGGCTCTTGATGCCATGGTGAATATTATGGAAAACACAGAAGAAGACTATGACATTTTCGCTTACTTTCTTCCTACTTGCCCTTTCATAAGTCCCTTAGAAATCAAAAGAGGGGTTGAAGCTCTCGATGCCAGCACTGACTCTGTAATCAGCATGACCGAAATACCAGAGACTCTACAATTAGCTTGCGTAATGAAAGATGATTGGGTTTTACCTGTGTATGATAATTTAGAACTAGGTATGACGAATAGCAAGTTCCTAAAGAAATACTATAAACCTTCTGGTGCTTTTTATATGGGTTGGTGGGATACCATACTTAAGCATAAAAACTTTTTTAAAGGCAATACAAAAGGTATTCGTATCCCCCAAGAGAGATCAATCGACATAAATGACATTTATGATATTCAACGAGCTAATAACTTGTTATCAGGATGAAAATTTTTGTAGATATAGACGAAACTATTTGTATCACTCCCATCTCTAGAGATTATAGCGAAGCGACACCGTTAAAGGAACGGATAGAGAAAATAAATAAGCTTTATGATGAGGGCAATACTATTATTTATTGGACAGCGCGGGGTACTGGAACAGGCATTGATTGGTTGGAAGTTACCGTAAACCAATTTAACGATTGGGGCGTTAAGTATAACGATCTAATGTTCGGAAAACCCGCATACGATCTTTTTATAGACGATAAGAACGTAAACTCAGAGACATTTTTTAAACATGACGAAACAAACATTTCTTGATTTAGGCTGGCAACCAATAGCCAATGGGTTTATACCTAAAGAGGGCCAAGAAGATGAGTTCTCTTTTAACCTGCAAGTAGCCTTTGATGACGAAACCTGTCTGGTTACACAACAAGAGTATGTTGCACCTGAGAAGATGTTCCATAAGGACTATGCATATAGGGGATCTATGTCCCTTACCATGGTAGACCACTTCCAGAAAACAGCCAAGCTCTTGTCAGAGTCACTACCACCCTCCCCTAGAGTTTTGGAGATAGGGAGCAACGATGGTGTGTTTTTAAATAACTGGGACACAGATAATACCTACGCAGTAGAGCCTTGTTTTAATTTTGCTGAAGAGACTAATGCTTTGGGTTACAGAACTTATAGTAGGTTTTGGAACAATGATTTATCGAAGGATATTCTTGCCGAGCATGGTAGTATGGATCTGGTGTTCGCTGCAAATTGCATGTGTCATATTCCTGATCTACAAGAAACCTTTCAAGCGGTCGCCAATGTCTTAGAGGATGAGGGACTGTTCGTTTTTGAAGATCCTTCTTTAGCGAGGATGATTAATTTAAATTCGTACGATCAGATTTACGACGAACACGCGCACATCTTTTCAGTCATTGCTCTTAAAAATGAATTAGAGCGAGTAGGCTTGAGTCTTATTAGGGTAGATAATTTATCTGTTCACGGTGGATCAAATAGAATTTGGGCTGCTAAAACTACCTCTGAATGGGCTAAGTATGTTCATATTAGTGTTGAGGAGAATATTACTTATGAAAAGCTTCTAGGTTTAGATAACATTGCAGTCTTTGACAAGTTTAGCAGTCGAGTTGCTCAATCAAAGCAAGACTTGTTAGATGTATTGTATAGGTGTAAAGAAAACGATCAAAAAGTAATCAGTTATGGAGCGACATCTAAATCAACAACAGTATTTAATTATTGTGGGATTGACGATAACTTGATTAGTTACATAACTGATACTACCCCCGAGAAGCAAGGCAAGTTAGCTCCAGGAAGCCATATTCCTGTTGTAGCCCCTAAAGATAATTCAATAGCTGATGACGTTAACTACGTTTTCTTAGGTGCTTGGAATTTCGTTGATGAGATTTCTAAAAAGGAAAAGGCTTTTATAGATCGGGGTGGTAAGTTTATTACCCATGTTCCCCTTGTGAGGTTTGTATGAATTATAGTTTTAAAGATGTCCAGTATAACGAGGATGACCGAGCGCAGAGATACTTAAATGTGTTCCCTCACTTAGACGGTCAACTTAATGTCTCCTTTGTTGAATCAACAAAGCATATAGTCGCTTGGCATAAACATAAAATCCAAAGTGATTACTGGTGTTGTGTAAAAGGTTCGTTTAAAGTGGGTTTGGCAAATGATAAAGGAGAAGTTCGGTGGGAGTATTTATCTGACCGATTCCCTAGAGTGTTAGAAATACCTCCTGGATTATATCATGGATATAAGGCATTAGAGCCTGGATCTATTTTGATGTATCATCTCACACACAAGTACAACCCACAAGATGAGATAAGAGCAAAAGTAGGGTCTTTTGGAGAAGTATGGGACGCGGAAAACAAGTAACTGTAGATGCTGTACAATTCTACAACATGAAAACTGTTGTAGATGAGAATGGGAATCTAACTCCAATAGAAGCTAATGGAACATTACCTTTTTCTATAGAGAGAGTTTTCTATGTTTATGGTGTGAGGAGTCAGGAACTTAGAGGGTGTCACGCACACCATAACACACAGCAATTACTTGTCTGTCTTAGTGGCAAAATACAAGTTATCTGTAAAGACGGCAAAGAGGAGCGACAGTTTTTATTAGAGTCACCCCAGCAAGGGTTGTATGTTCCTAACATGATTTGGGATGAGCAGTTGTATCGTTCTGAAGACGCAGTACTGCTATCCATTTGCAGCACTAAGTACGACCCTGCTGATTATATTTATAGTTTCAATGAGTTTAAAAAGCTAAAAGAACTAAAATGAAAGTATTGGTTACAGGGGCTTGCGGTCATATAGGCTCTAAGCTAATTAGAAGTCTACCAGAAAGCTATGAGTTGCTAATTGTAGATAATATGTTAACGCAAAGATACCCTTCTCTATTTTATATAAATAGAAAGGTTAAGTTTTTGGAGCAAGACATAAGTGATTTAACATTAGATCAACTAGAAGGCATTGATGTTGTTATTCATTTAGCAGCTATAACAAATGCGGAGCATAGTTTTAAGAATCAAGAAGAGGTTGAGGATATAAACCTTGTAAAGACTAAAAAGTTTATTGATACTTGCCAAAAAGCAAAATGTAAGTTCCTTTTTCCTTCTTCCACTAGTGTTTACGGGGTTGCTACTGATGAGGTTTTTGAGGATAACAAACAGTCTTTAAACCCTCAAAGCCCTTACGCTGATTCTAAGATAAAAATAGAGGAGTATTTAGAGCAAACTGATCTAAACTATATTGTCCTTCGCTTCGGTACTATTTTTGGTGAGAGTGTAGGGATGCGCTTCCACACAGCGATTAATAAATTTTGCTATCAGGCTGCACTAGGGATTCCCTTAACTATTTGGAAACAAAATTACGAACAATACCGTCCGTATCTTGGTTTGAATGATTGCGTTTCCAGCATCGTTCATTTTATAGACAAGGAAGACTTTAACTGGAGACAAACATATAACATTCTAACTGGAAATTACCGACTAAAAGATATCGTGGAGAGGATCAATAAAATAAAGCCTGTAGAGATCTCGATGGTTAATACCCCTTTGCTTAATCAGTATTCTTATATGGTTAATTTCGATAAAGCTTTAAGTACGGGGTTTACGCCAGAAGATGATCTGTTTGATACTGTGGAACATATCTTGGAACTGCTGGGTGATTTGTCTTGAGGATTGCTGCTTTTGTTTCTAATTATGTTGGGAAAGAACTAGCCTACTTCTTAACCGAGAATCATCATGATTTAGATTTTGTCATAACCGCAAATAATGATCCATATGAGCAAGAGATTTACGATGTTTTTACTGAGGCTGGTGTAGAATGTTTTAGGAATATGGATGCTAATAGCGATGAGGTTGTAATGTTGCTAGAAAGCAGAGGGATTGAGCTAGTCCTGTTGCTTTGGTGGTCCAAGATAATAAAGCAGAGAAGTATTGACGCAGTTACAGAAGGTTTTATCAATCTTCATCCAAGTCTTCTCCCATACAACAGGGGGATGCACCCTTATTATTGGTCTGTTGTTGATGATACGCCAGCAGGGGTGTCTATACATTTTATTGATTCAAAAATAGACGAGGGTGATATATTATTTCAAAAAGAGATTGATACTCCTATTACGACCACAGGGGCTCTATTATATGACGAAGCTCTAAAAACCATAATCTCTTTATTCAAAGATTCGTATATGAGTATAAAAACAAAAAGTTATACTCGTAAAAAACAGGACTATAGTAGAAGCACGTTTCATTTAGGTAAGGATATTGATTCTCATTCTATGATTGATTTAGAAAGAGACTATAACGCTCTGGATTTAATCAACATACTTAGAGCTAGGTCCTTTCCTGGAAACCCATCAAGCTACTTCATGTACAAGGGTAAGAAATACTATATTAACATAACGATAACAGATTCAAATGAGATTTAAAGACTATAAAACAGATTGCCCTACCGTGCCTAGTGAATTAAACTCTATTTATATGGCTGGAGCAGATGTAGGAGAATTAGAGATAGAGTATGTTACTGATGCTTTAAAGAATGGCTGGTATGAGAACAAGTACTACTATTGTGAGACTTTACAAAAGGAGTTTGCTGCCTATCATAACAGAAAGTACGCTTTGATGACTCCAAACTGTACTACAAGCATTCATTTGATTCTAGCTGCTTTAGGTATAGAGGAGGGGGACGAGGTTATAGTTCCTGAATGCACTTGGATTGCATCTGTATCTCCTGTAAAGTACCAAAAAGCTACACCTGTCTTTTGTGATATAGAGAAGGATAGTTGGTGTTTAGATCCTGAGTCGGTAAAGAAAGCTATTACGGAAAAAACTAAAGCGATTATCGTTGTAGATTTGTTTGGTAACATGCCTAACATGGACGCTTTGCAGCAAATCTGTGATGAGCATGGGTTGTACTTAATTGAGGATGCCGCTGAAGCTTTAGGGTCTTCTTATAAGGGAACCAAAGCAGGAAAGTTTGGAGTTGCCTCTACCTTCAGTTTCCATAATACCAAAACCATGACAACAGGTGAGGGTGGTATGCTTCTATTGGATGATGATGATTTATATGATAAATGTGTAAAGCTTAGAGATCATGGGAGAGGCCCAAATACAAAGCCTTATTATAACGATATTGTGGGGTTTAAATATATGCCTTTCAATGTTCAAGCCGCTCTGGGGTTGGCACAGTTTCATAGGGTTGATGAGCTTATAACAAATAAAAAGGCTCAGTATTTATTTTATAAGCAAAACCTATCTGATTTGGATTTGCAATTTAACCATGAGCCACCCCATGTGTTTAATAGTGCTTGGATTACTGCTATTGTTCTAGGAGACTCCTATGACATAGATAAGCATGAGTTTATGAGGTTACTTAATGAGAGGGGTGTGCCTACTAGACCATTCTTTTACCCCCTTACAAGTATTCCTGCCTTTGACATGGAGGAAGAGCATATTAATAAAAATGTTAATGCTTACCAGATCTCAGCGAGAGGATTTAACCTTCCTGGTGCAGCTAACTTAACAGAAGAACAACTTAAGTTTGTTTGTGACGGCATTAGGAGCGTCTTAGCTTGAAGAAAGTACTAATATCTGGGGGAGGAGGTAAGTTCGCAAATCAATTAGTACAAAGCAACACTAAATATGAATTAGTTTGTTTATCAAAGCAAGAGATGGATGTTACTAACCTGACCTCTATTTTAGAGGCTTTAGAAAAGCATAAGCCAGATTGCTTTATCCATACTGCTGCGTATACTCGACCATTATCTAAACATGAAGATAAGCCCGATGTCAGTATATTAAACAATATAGTAGGGACTTCGAATGTAACTATAGCTTGCATTAGGAATAATACAAAACTAGTTTATATTTCTACAGATCATGTTTATAAAGGAGACAAAGGTAATTACGCTGAAGATTCCGAGGTACTTCCCTCTAACAAATATGGTTGGTCAAAAATGGGAGGAGAGTGTGCGGTCACTATGTATGATAACTCCTTAATCTTTAGAGCCAGTATGTGCGAAGAGCCCTTTCCGCACCCTAAAGCAGTTAAAGATGCTAAGAAGAGCTTGATATATCAAGCAGATGCAGCTATAATAGTGCTGAGTCTTTTGGACAAAACAGGAATCATAAACCTAGGGGGTCCTCCCCAAACTATTTATGCTTTTGTTAAAGATAAAAAGCCTGAAATCGGAGCAATCTATCTGAAAGACATTGATGATGTTTATATGCCGACAGACACGACACTAAACATAACAAAAATGAAAAGATTATTAGAACATGAGTAAAATAAGATTAAATTTAGGGTGTGCGTCAAGATTACTGCCTGATTATATCAATATTGATTTAGATTCTTTTGATGAGATTAAAAAAAGATACCCAGACATCGACATTGAGGCTCGGCCTGAGTTTTTGCAGGGCGATTTTTTAAACCTAGACTTTGAAGATAACTCTGTTGATGAAGTTAGGGCAGATGCCATGATTGAACATCTGTCTTTTTCTGAGGAGCCCAAATTCTTTTATGAGGTTAAGAGGATTTTAAAGTCTGGTGGATTATTAAACTTTTCTGTTCCTGATTTCGAGGAGATAGTTACCAAGTGGCTCGCTGCTGAGGATGATTGGAAAGACTTTTATAGAGATGATGATGAGGCTATCAAACAAGAGCATTGGTTTGGACAGTATTCCTATTCAACAGATCATCGTTGGGGCTATTTAACTGCTGGTCTGTTTGGACCGCAAAACGGTAAGGGTCAGTTTCATAAAAATGCATACACCGAGAAAAAAATCATAGCTATGTGTGATAAGCTAGGCTTCAATCCCCCTAGTATCGAAAGGTTTTTGTGGAAGGGTGATCGAGATATAATGTTTAGGGTTTTAGTAACCAAAAAATGAGTGACTACGAGCCAAATATAACTGTAATTGTTACAGTCAGGAATCGCAGAAATACGTTACCTAGAGTAATGAATTACTACTCCGATTTTCCTGCAAAAGTAATATTTTTGGACAGCACACAAGGCTTCCCGTACAACGATCATGCCGCTGCCCCAAATGAATATAGGCACGTTCCTGGCAAAAAATACACGCAAAAAATTAGAGAGTGCTTAGAGACAATTGATACAGAGTATTGTGTTGTAGTATGTGATGACGATTTCTTAGTCAGAGGTTCATTGGATAAATGTATTACCTTTTTAGATGATAATGATGATTACGTTGGCTGTCGAGGACAAGAGGTTGCATTACTAGATGATTTTCTCAGTCTAGAGACCATAGATTATTTGGTTGATCAAAAAAAACCGTTCTCTTCTAAGATAGCAAAGGATAGAGTCTCTAGAATGTGGTCTGTATTCAACGGAGCAAATGTTCATAATATAATTAGAACAGATGTGTACAAAAAAATCTTAGATTTCCATAAAGAACATACTCAATTTGATGCTATTAATATCTATGATAAAACATTCTCGTTTGTTTTAGCAGCTTTAGGAAATGTAGCTGTTCTTCCTTTGTTCTATATCGTTAGAAGCAACGAGACTAGAGCAACCTCTCTTAAATTAAGTGAAGATGTAGAGGAGGAGATTGGAGATTGGAAGCCTGAGATTAAATTCAAAGAGCATTTTCTTTTGTGTGATACAGAACCTTTAGAAGAATTATCAAAATGTGATCGTGGTTTTATTGAAGAATTGTATACTAATTTATGTACAAACAAAACTAAAGACAGGCATCTACTTGACGTACTGGAAAATAATAACTTAGGATTACCTTTCGATTATGTTCCAATAATAGACGGTTATCCCCTTACATTTCGATTTGGGCCAGGAGGAGACCTCTTTGGTCAGGAAGGCTGGCGTAAATTTTTTACAAAAACAAAAGAAGATATAACAGATCTATATCCTGTATACAAACAAGATAATATTATCGAACTATATAAGGTTGTATCTACTGTTAAGGAATTCCCATTATGAGTAAATCTAATCACGAAATATTTAAAAACCAGTGGAAAGCTAGAAAATCATTAAAAACACAGCCACACACAGTACGAAATATTATGTTAGTTAATGCGAACGAGTTTGTGGATAAAGTTTTTAATGCTACAGAGAAAGAAGCTTTCGATTTAGTAGAGTCCATATACGCAGGAGATGCTTATATCTTACAGGACGCTTTTGATTCTGATTTTGTTGATGATTTAAAATCAAAAGTATATGATTGGTCTATAGGAGTAAAAGAGGAAGCCCACAAAATGCTTGATGGATGCCCTGATTATCATTGTGTTTATGATAAACCTCAAGGCCCAGCAGGAGGATACACTAGTCTAGAGCATTCCTACGTTTTCTTTAGGCACAATAAAAACAAACTAAATGTTTTTTACCCTTTTGAGAAGTACTGGGAGGCAATCAAAGTTATAAGTGGGAACGATAGGTTTGCCCATAAAGATAACATACCCTCTAATGGGTTGATTGATAGAATAACCTTCTTACAGTATCCCATCAATAAAGGGAAGATAACAAAGCATTACGATTCACCTAAATCCCAGAAGTTACTATTAGGTATGATTATGACTCAAATGGGTAAAGACTATGATCATGGAGAGAATGGGTTTTACTTAGTTGATAAGAAGGATAGAAAAATTTACCTAGAAAACATAGCTAACAAAGGAGATTTTATCTGTGTTTATCCTACGATGTATCATGGTGTCCCTACTGTTAGGAGCATAGATAGAGGGTTAAGACAAAGGTGGGATAGTACTGACGGTAGATGGTATATGCAATGTTATACCGCTGAGTCACATGCAGTAGAGAATCGGGAATATTCAACTGGCGTAAAAGATGATGCTGGTCACGGTCCTATAGCAAATTATATAAAATGAAAGATAAAGATACAAATTTAACATTATTACTAGTTCTAAAAGACAGACCTTATTTCACTGAGCGTCTCATGCAGTTTCTAAGTTTTATGGAATACCCATACAAAGTACTCATAGCAGATGGAGGTAAGAATAAAGATATAGAGAGGTTATTAAGTGATGGTAACAACTATAAAGGGGTGGAGTATGAATATGTAAGATATCCTCACGATGACACGGTGGATGATTTCCATAAAAAGATGGCTGATGTTGTAGACAGAATAACAACCCCTATCACTTCGGTCCTAGATAACGACGATCACCTTCTTCTAGAGGGTTATAGAAGGTGTTTAGAATATTTGAAAGATAATCCTACATATAGTTCTGCAAGAGGTTGGATGAGTGGGATGCAAGTTTTGAATACACCCCTTTTTGGCGATAGAGCGCATGGAGTCTGTGGCCCCTTAGCTATCCATAAGAATATGTATGATAAATATACGAACGACATTGTAGGCGATACAGCGAGGGATAGAGTAACAAAGCAAACAAAACAATTTCATGGAAATTGGCATAACTTAGCTAGAACTAATCACATCCAAGCCTGTTGGAAAATGTTGAATGTTATCCAACCTAAAAATATGCGGTTCACAGAACAGATAACAGGTTATTTGAACACTACTTGGGGGGACAGCCATAGAGGTGAGTTCCCTTGGATGCTACATCAAAGCTCAGAGAGAGTTCAACTTGGAGAAGGAGGAAGTGAAGATTTAAACTCTCATTTTCCTGATCAGAGAGATTGGGTTAAGATGCCTTCCTGGGCTGAGGATTTCAATAAAATGACGGAGGTTATGGGTGTAGCCATATCTGAGTATGACGGGACACCAGTAGCTGAAGCCATGGAGTATTTCACGGAGCTATACCCCTCAAAACTTAAGGAATCTACAGACCAAAACTTAAGTCTCCTGTTTAAGAAAAATATCGGAAATGCTAAAAAGCTAGGTTATGACGAAAGCCGTATCGAAAAACTTCAAGATATAGTGAGAAAATACAATGTAAAAGACATCCCTCAGGTTGGAGAGATAAAGGGCTCTGATGTGTCTGATTTTTTTGAGACTACCTTGCTTGCGAACTTTTTAGTAGGAGGAATACGACAATACGATGGAACAAGATACCCATACGAAGGAAACCTTCTTTAGTGATGTAATCAAAAGATTTAAAGATGACGGCATTTGTATATTTGAAGGAAATGCGTTCACGCCTGAACAATTAAATTATTTTACTTCTGCTATAGATGTTAAATCTAACGAATCTAGTGATTATAAGTTTGGAAAGTCTTACAATACAGGTGATGTTCATAATTGGATAGGAACACCTATTTGGGAATTCGCTACCAGTAATTTTATGACAGGGTTTGTCCACCATTATTTTAACAGGCCAGTAATTACTGATGTTTTCTTAACGCATGAATATAAAAACAATGAAGGTTTAGATCGGAATGGATTTCTTCATTTTGATCGGCTCCGTTGTGTTAAGTTCTTTATATATCTAACAGATTGCGATGAAGAGTCTGGGGCGTTTCATTTTGTTCCTAATTCCCATAAGCACGGCAAGCAGCTAAGAGAGCAAGGAAGTTTATCTTATGAAGAGGATTTCGATGAAAACAGACAAGCTTATGAAACTAAAAAGAATAGGTTAGTAGAGGATTTTCCCGAGTTGGGATACAAAAACTCCGATGCTATACCTATAATAGGTAAAGCAGGAACAATGTTTGTTTTTGATACAGATTTGTTTCACTTCGGAGGCAAAATACAGGAAGGGAAAGAAAGAAAAGTTATGAGGATACATCTCAAATGATAAAAAAAGCATTAGTTTGTGGAGCAGGTGGTTTTATTGGAGGTCATTTAGTAAGAAGACTTCTAGGTGAAGGCTACTTCGTAGTAGCTGTTGATATAAGAAAGAAAGTGGAGTGGGATCAGGTTCACAGGCATAAAAACCTTAAGAACTTAGGTAGTCACGATTTAAGGGTTCCCTTTATTGTGGAAAATTTAATCGGTGTTGAAAAACCTGACGAGCTTTACCAATTAGCAGCAGATATGGGTGGAGCAGGATATATCTTTACTGGCGAGCATGACGCAGATGTAATGCATAACTCTGCCACCATTAACTTAAACGTAGCTCATGCAATAGCTCACATATTCCCTAAGTGTAAAGTCTTCTACTCCTCTTCTGCGTGTATTTACCCAGCACATAATCAAGAAGATCCAGAGAATCCTAACTGTGAGGAATCTTCTGCTTATCCCTCAGCCCCTGACTCTGAGTACGGGTGGGAGAAGCTATTCTCTGAGAGGATGTGGAGATCTTTTGCTAGAAATTATGATCTGACTGTTCGGATAGCGAGATTCCATAATATTTTCGGTCCCGAAGGCACATGGGATGGAGGGAAAGAGAAGGCTCCTGCTGCTATGTGCCGCAAGGTAGCTATGGCTGAGTGGTGTCCTGAAAATGGCTTAAGTATTGATGTGTGGGGACCAGGGAACCAAACTAGGTCGTTCTTATACATAGATGAGTGCTTAGAGGCAGTCCGTAGACTTATGGAGTCTGATGTAGAGGAAGTAATCAACATTGGTTCTGATGAGATGATTTCAATTAACAATTTAGCAAAGATGACTGCTGATATAAGAGGAGAGGATATACTTATAAACAATATTGAAGGTCCTGTTGGCGTTAGCGGCAGAAATAGTGATAACAGACTAATTGAAGAGTTGTTAGGGTGGGCTCCTTCGATGCCTTTGCGTGAAGGGATGGAAAAAACGTACAATTGGATTGCAAAACAAGTAGAAGACACCTATAATATCCCACAAGGAGATTAATTATGCCCGAATATAATTGGCATTGTAAAAAATGTGACATGGTTTTTGAGATATTTCAAACCATGAGAGAGTATGATGAAGATAGGCCTACCCATTGTCCTACTTGTGATCCCACAGAGCTAAAGGAAGGAACTTTGCATCAAGTCCACTTCAAAGGTAGCTTGCCTAAGTTTAAAATTAAGGATGGCGGTTTTTACCCCAACAAAATGCAATGATTGATCTTGATGACCCTCCCCCGCCTATGCGGATAGCAATAAAGGAAGCAGATAAGTCAAATCATAGGTTTAAATTAGGAGCGTGTATTGCCCGAGGTAAGAAGATACTAACCAAAGCACACAACTCCAGAAAGACACATCCCAAATTTGGGGCAGGAAATTTTCAAACTCTTCACGCTGAGAGTTACGCAATCTACAAGGCTGTGCGACAAGGCATAAACCTAAAAGGCACAACTCTTTATGTCTATCGAAGAAATAATAATCTCGCCAAACCTTGCTCTTGTTGCATGGGTTTGATTCATAAATACGGAATAAAAGATGTTATTTATAGCGGTTAGGGATAAGTCAAATCTATTATAATATATGAACAAAGAAGTAATAAAAAGACTAAAGAACGCAGGGTTATTATCAGAGCAAGCTCATGATTTGGGGTTTGTTTCTACAGGAAGCTACGCTCTTAATAAGATCATTTCGGGCGATTACATGAAAGGCATTCCTATCGGAATGATTACACAATTTCATGGAGAAGCGTCAACCGCTAAAACTGTGTTTGCCACACATATATTGAAAGAGGCACAAAGTAAGGGTTTTTACTCCATGTTGGTAGATAGTGAAAATGCTTATAATCCTACATTTGCGAAACAACTAGGTGTTGATCCTGAGAGACTCATTTACTCTACTGCCGAGACACTAGAAGATAGTTTCCAAGTAATGGAGGACACTATTCTGTCTATTAGAGAGGCAGATTCAGAAACGCCCATCGTTATTGCATACGATAGCATAGCTGTATCACCCTCTAAAGCAGAGTACGAAGCCGAGTCTTATGATGGAAACAATATGCAGGGTGCAATAAGAGCAAAAGCTACAGGGGCTTGTTTGAGAAAGATCAATCCTCTTATGCGTAAGCATAAGGTTGCTCTTATTGTTATTAATCAAATTAGGAGTAAGGTGGGTGTGATGTATGGAAATCCTGAAACTATGGCAGCAGGAGGGAAGTCTTTAGATTATTACTTGGGAGTAAATCTGAAGTGTATCTCTAACAAGACTGCTGATCTTGTGAGAGATGACAATAAGCAGGTTGTTGGGATTACAGGAACAGTAAGAAACACCAAGAATAAGGTTTCTATCCCTTTTAGGGAGTGTGATTTTGAACTGATGTACGATGAGGGCTTGAATGCTTGTGCTGGTATGTTGAAGCAGTTAGTCTTGGATAATGTTGTAGATCAGAATGGTGCATGGTATAGTTGGGGCGATGTTAAGTTCCAACGGAAGGAGTTCGATAATAGCTTCCTTACAGGGGAGAAGTTTGCTAAATTGCGATTCGAGGTGGGGGTGGAGTCCCAACTCCCTGCTACAAAGGAACTTAGAGCTAGTTGAAAATTAATTCAACTTTAAGGTTGTAATCTATATATAAGGTGGTATAATATGACGATGGAAAACAAAAACAACAACGGCTTCTTGGGTATCTTGAACGATATCATAGACGAAGCGTTCTCAAAAGTCTTTACTGATAAGCAGGAAGAGTCTAGCCAAGCTGATCCAAAGTATGCTACTATTCAAGAGTATACGGATCAGACTGGTAAACGCTTCCGTATGAATAAGGACCAGAAGGAGCGTGGACTCACCAGAGAAGAGGCATTTACAGAGCTATACTTAAACGAGGAGAAATAATTATGATTCTAACTAAAGAAAACCATCCCGCAATTTTCGCAGAGCAAGCCGCATCCACGGTTTCAGACAAGTACACCTTCATTCCTACTACTAGGATTCTTGGTGTTCTGGAGAACGAGGGTTGGATTCCCACAGAGGCTACACAAGTAAACTCTCATCAGGAGGGTAACAAGCAATTTGCAAAGCACCTTATCCGTTTGAGGCGTGATGAGGCTATTAAGCCAGAAGTTGATAAGACGGTTCCTGAAATCGTTCTCTTTAACTCTCACAATGGCAAATCTAACTATGACCTCCGCATGGGTCTTTACCGTTTCGTTTGTTCTAATGGAATGGTTGTGAGTGACCAAGAGTTTGGATCAATTAAGATTCGTCACATGGGTTACTCTGATGAGCAGGTTGTTAAAGCCTCTCAAGAGTTTATTGATAACAGCACTCGTATCATGAATGTTGTTCAGGAGTGGCAGGATGTTAAGCTGGACCGTGACCAGATGAGATCTTTCGGTACTGAAGCTGCAAAGCTCCGCTTTGAAGATCCTGACGAGCTTACCGTTAACACGGTTCTTGCTGCTCGTAGAGGTGAGGATATGTCTTCCGATCTCTGGACTGTGTTTAACAGGACTCAAGAGAACCTTATTCAAGGAGGTTTCCTAGTTTCAGGAGGTCGCCGTAGAAGCCGCTCTATCACTAACATTGATAAGAATGTATCCATTAACACGGGTCTTTGGGATCTAGCTTCTCAATACTCCCGCAATTAGTTGTAAGTTACCCCTGCTAGTACACTAAATACTAGCAGGGGTGAATTTATATTCATGCGTAAAAAATATACTTTTAGACAACCATTAGGCAAAGATTTAAACGGTTTATATATAACTGCGGCTCAAATGCAATTCTTTCTTAACCGTAGAGGGGGAGAGTTAGATTTCTTAGAGGGCAAATCTACTTTTTTTGAATATTTTTATAAGTGTGCCGTTTATAATATAGTGTGGGATCTCTTAGAGGAAGATCCTGCTTGTGCGACTCTTTATTGGGATGAGGACTTAGAGGCTGTAGCTATAAAGTTTCCAATGAACGGGAAAGTAATAGCAGAGCTTAAAGGTAAGAAAGTTGATTACTTTTTTGATGAGGATTATTCATGAAATACTTTAAAATGTTAGGCTACTACACCTGCGAGTTTGTAGGATCACTAACTAATTTTATCTGTTCGTTGTTTGGGGTATACCCAGCGATTGAATTAGGAGTTAGATGGTTACTAGTTTTTGAAAGCCGTAGGGTTATTAAACAAACACAAAAAAGTAACGCTTTTAGGAAAGAAAAGGAGTCCGAGGCTCAACAATTAGAATTGAGAGCTAAAGAGTCCGATGGGTAAAACACATAAAACTCAGGTTAACCATAAACCAAAATTTAAACCGAAGAAGCTAAAAAAAAATAGCAAAGGTGAATATAAAACGGCAATTACTGATTTACCTGACGATAAAAGCTCCTATTATGAATTAGAATACCCAGAGGACAATTTTGAAAAATTTGATAGAAAACGATGAGGTAGTTTTACCTACCTTCGACAAGGTTTTTAAGTTTGATATTACAGCGGATAATATTGAGCGAATGACCTCATTTATGATTACCATATTAAAAAACAATGCCAAAAGAGTACATACTAAAAAGACCAGTATTAGACCAAAATAGAGTACAAAAGTACGCAAAAAAGATACTTGACGAATCTTCAGAGGATAGATCTTTAGCCCTAGCTGCATATAAATACTTCAAAGATATGGTGGATGATAACCCCCAAGATTCAGTTGCCAAGCAACAAATGACCGATTGTTTGAAGTTAGCGCAGTCATCAAAAACAAGTGCTTTGAAGGTAATGGACTTGCTAATAAAATTTGAATCCAACAACAAAAACGAGGCGACCTCCTCAACATCTCTATTCAACAGAATAGAAGAAATGGCAAATGACTAATAAGAATTTTAAACTGTTCTGTAAAGAATTAGACGAGATTATTTCTGTAAAAACTTTCTCGCAGGAAACTGAGGCTAAGATATACGATAAGCTAAAAACTTATTTAAATAACGCTACACATTCTTTTAATGTCTTAATGTATAAAAAGAAGGTGGTTGATTCTCTCCTCTTAGACGCTAGTTCTTATTATTCTATTGAAGACAGCTTTTTAAATGCTGAGGTAGACGAGGCGTTAGCTACCGACATAATTAATGCCTTATATAATACTATCATAGAGGCATATCCCCATTTTGAGTTTGAGTTCATCTGTAATGATATAAATAATGCTATAGCATTTGAGCAGATGAGAAGTGTGTTCAAGAAACACATAGAAACCTTTGCACAACCAGAGAGACAGAAAGTTAAGAGCATAAATACTCTTAACGATTTAGTTAAATTGTCTTATAAGCTGGGAAAAGAGGTTATAGGACAGTCTGAGGCTTGTGAAAAAACAGTTGACGCTATTAAATTGATTGCGGCAGGTATTGATGAGTTTAGCTCTCTCTTTTACATCGGTCCTACTGGTGTAGGTAAAACAAAATTAGCTAAAGTTTTAGGTGAGGCTTACTCTGGAAACTTTTTTAAAGTTAATTGTGGTGAATATTCTTCTGCTCACGATTACGCTAAGTTGATTGGGGCTCCCCCAGGATATGTAGGACATACCGAAAGTAGTCTTTTAGGAGAAAAGGCAGCACATTCAAACTCATGGGTTATTCTTTTCGATGAGATTGAAAAGGCTAACTCTAAGTTCTACGACTTTCTACTTTCTATACTTGATGACGGTACTTGCACAGATAATATGGGTAATGTATTAGATTTCTCTCAATCTATTTTCATCTTTACAACTAATGTAGGTATTCAAGACAATAAGTTGGGTGAGCGTAGGGTAGGGTTCGATAAAGAACTGGTAACATATGAACAAAGCAAGGATAGGGTGCTTAAATCAGTTAAAGATAAGTTCAGTCCTGAGTTTTTGAATAGGGTAGATCACTTCATATTCTTTAACCGACTAAACGAAGTAGAGTTAAAGAAGGTAGCAAAATTAGAAATGCACCATTTACCTGTAAGGAAAACGCCAAGCCTATTAAAGTATATTGTTAGTAACTCTAATCATGCAGAGTATGGAGCTAGGAATATAGCGAAGTTTATTAAAAATAATATATCTACCAAAGTAGCTGACGCTATTTTAAAAAAGAAGCTTCCCATCGGGGGAGGCAACTATTATACCTTTAAGATCAATAAAAAAGATCTCATTATCTCAAATATAGAAGAGGAAAACACCGATGAAATGGCAAGAGAAACGTAAACTGAATAATGCAGCGAGATTAGCGAAGAGGCATGGAGTGACTGAAGAAGCACCCGTGCAAGAAGCTACAAAAAAAACTGAAAAAAAAGCTACAAAAAAGAAAAAAGGGTGACTATTATATAACCCTGATGGGCAATTCGCCTATCATTTGTTCTTTTATTTCTTTGAGAGAGAGGTTATACTATATGCCCTCTCTCTCAATCTATTAAGGGACAATAGCTCAGTCGGTTAGAGCCCAGTCCTTATAAGGCTGAGGTCGTTGGTTCAAGTCCAACTTGTCCTACCAATTAAATGCATAGTTATATATTTAGAAACAGAAAGCGACTAAGCATCATTTATGGGATGGTAGCCCAATCGGCAGAGGCAATAGACTTAAAATCTATCAAGTGTGGGTTCGAGTCCCATCCATCCTACCAATACAGTAAAAATTAAAATGTACGAATATAGAGTAAAATCAGTAGACCACATCGTAGACGGTGATACCTTAGATGTAACAATAGACCTAGGATTCAATATCTCTCACAAAATCAGAGTGAGGATGTATGGAATTAATACACCAGAAAGCAGAACTAGGGATCTGGAAGAAAAGGCCAGAGGATTAGCCAGCAAAAAGAGACTAACTGAATTAGTTACCCGTGGGAATAGAAAAATTACCCTTACCACAAAGGAAAAAGGTAAGTACGGAAGATACTTAGGAATTTTATATCTTGAACCAAGTGAGGCTGAGTTGGAATACAATTCAAAGGCCGATAGTATTAATGTTAATCTTGCCTTAGTAACTGAAGGCTTCGCAGTAGCGTATCACGGTGGAAAAAGGTAAGCACTCGTAGCTCAGTTGGATAGAGCAACGGACTTCTAATCCGTAGGTCATAGGTTCAAATCCTATCGAGTGTACCATCCTCTGAGCTATAATGATTAAGTGAACAAATTAGAATTCAAGATTCATAGAAGCAGTAACCTGCATGACCCAGAGGGGGTCGAGTATTGGGTTTACGAGGAAATTATAAAGGCTGAGAAGCGAGGTAATTACATTTTTATCCTCATGCAAGAAAGCTCTGCTATAATTCCTATGCATTGGGTTTTGGAAGTTAGAGAACTATAAGGAGTTATTATTATGTTAGAAGTTATTGTGAATTATACAGATGGTAGTGTTGAAACCTATTCAATTCTTACTTACTTGAAAGGCGAGCGTTATTGGCAGTTGTTAACTGCTGATGGGGTTACAGTCAGCATTCCAGACCATGCAATAAAGAAAATTGAAGTGCATCAAGTCGGAAGAGATGAGAAAGCAGAATAAATTAGACACAGTATACTTGAAGATGGCCGAAAACCTTTCTTCTCTCTCATATGCAGAGAGAAGAAAGGTAGGCTGTCTGATAGTGAAAGACACACAAATTATATCAGAAGGATACAATGGAACTCCTAGAGGTTTTGATAATGCTTGCGAATTTGTTGACCATGTGGATCATATGTACACAAAGCCTGAAGTTCTCCACGCCGAGTCGAATGCCGTTACGAAGTTGGCTAGGTCTACTAATTCATCCGATGGTGCTACTTTATATGTTACCTGTTCTCCTTGTTTTGAATGTGCTAAGTTGATTATCCAAGCTGGTATATCTAGAGTGGTTTATTCTGATCTGTACACAAATAAGGATTGCTTGAATGCTTTAGCTTTGCTAAAGAAGGCAGGTATCCAAATAATTCAAAATAAACAAGAAAAAATGTCTTGACCTTTCAGTTTTTTATGGTATAATGCTCGTATGATTACAAACGAACAATGGTTACTTATTGACGAGAGGTACGGAAGGCTTCTCACTACTATCTGCAACAACATTTCTGGGGACATCGCTATTGCTAGTTTTGATGACAACCTACAGGACTTACGCATAGCAACTATGGAGGCAGTTGCTGGCTTTGCTAAGAAAGAGAATAAAGAGTTTGATGATTTTTGGGATACTACGGGATTTAATAAGTACATGAAGACTTGTTTGTGGAACCTAAAGAACAAAAAAGGGGCTAGAATAACTAAGCGTTATGCTATTAACAAAAACACCGTAGATGTAACTGAGTATAGTGAAATACTAATAGCTGAGAATCAAGATTCCTCCAGCATATCTACCTTTGAGTCGTTCTTTGAACACTCCGAAGATAAGTGGTCCGAGGAGCAGAAAGATCTCATAGGAACAATCGAAAGAAACCCATCGCTTATAAAAGGGAGCGGTACGGTTAATGTTAGGAGGTTGTCATTAGAGTTGGGGTATTGTCCAGCAAAAACAAAGAAAATCATCGAATCAATCAGAGGCAAAATCAATTTGGATCTATAAATGCAAGACTTACAAAAGAAACGAGACGAACTACAAAAGAAGTATGATCGTATGTTGGAGACACATGCAAAGAAGGTACACATATCCAATGAAGGAGCTTACCAAGATTCTGCAAATGCTCTTAAAGCTGTCTATGAGGAGTTATTCCAAGTTGCTCTAGAGTTAGGTGATCCTGTACCAAAGTGGTTCTGATGCCTATCGAAT
>TARA_R110001583_G_scaffold184037_1_pt1 | contig 87816 bp, 75 predicted proteins | sample TARA_R110001583 | Tara Oceans TARA_R110001583 (sample SAMEA4398432) | marine metagenome | biome: Polar Biome; feature: [MES] marine water layer (ENVO:01000295) within the mesopelagic zone...; material: water (ENVO:00002006), including particulate matter (ENVO:01000060) such... | reverse complement strand
GCGCTCGCGTCCGTCGCCCTGCCCTAACGTACGGAGTCGACCCGATGCGCAAACGTGACACCATCCTCTCGACCGACCAGAAGGCACTCGCCCTCAATCTCGACAAGTTCAAGTACGGCTCCATCGTGGAGATCGGCGCAGGGCAGGAAGTCGCGCGCCGCTTCTTCCATGTCGGCGCGGCTGCAGGGACGGTGGCCAAGACCATGTCGGCCTACGACATGGCGGTCAGCGACGATATCTACGGTCATGTCGATCGCTATGTCAGTCGCGCACGACTGATGCAGATGCTGGACAAGGAGTTCACCCAGGTCGTCGACCGGCTCACCCATGTCCGCCCCAAGAACACCACCTTCTTTGCCTACGCAGCCACGGTCACCGCGCGCAGCTTCAAGCAGAAGAACGAATGCCACGGCTGGATCGGCATCCGCCTGCAGCTTCACCCTGGCGCACAACCGAGCGACGTGATCCTGCACGTGCGGATGCTCGACAACGACAATGCCCTCCAGTCCGAAGCGCTCGGCATTCTCGGCGTCAATCTGATCCACGGCGCATTCTTCCACCACGACCAGCCCGAGTGGGTCATCGAGGGCCTGGCCGACGGACTCTCCCCGGAGCGCATCGAGGTCGACCTGATCCACTTCGCGGGTCCATATTTCGAGGAAGTCGAGAACCGGCTGATGAACCTGCACCTGATCAGCAGCTGGCTGACCCGTGCCGTCATCTTCAATCCGGCAGGCGAGGTGGTGGTGCCCGGCGAACTGCTCTACCGCAAGCCGATGCTGGTCATCCGCGGCAGCTTCAAGCCGGTGACCTGCGTCAATATCGACATGATGCTGGGCGGGCAGAAGCAGTTCAGCCAGGAGTCTGCGGTGGCTGAGCAGGAAGTCCTGTCACTGGCCGAGATCACGATGAATTCGCTCTCCAGCGGCGACAGCATCGACGGCGCGGATTTCCTTGCGCGCATCGACCTGCTCGCCTCGCAGGGATACACGGTGATGATCTCGGACTACGTGCGCTTCTTCCGCCTGCGCGCCTACCTGCGTCGCTACACGCAGAAACCGATCGGCATCGTGATGAGTGTGCGCGACCTCGAAGTGCTGTTCGACGAGAAATACTACGACGGGCTTGAAGGCGGCATCCTCGAGGCCTTCGGCAAGCTGTTTCCCGACAACACGCACGTCTACGTCTACCCCTCCCGCCCCCACGGCGCGGCAGAGATGATCACGCTCGACAACGTCCCGGTGCCCGGGCACCTGCGCCACCTGCTCGCCCACCTCAAGGAGAACGGCAAGCTGGTCGCGATCGAACCGCAGGACGCTGGCCACCTCGAGATCGACGCTGCCGAAACCCTGGCCGGACTGCGGCGCGGACGCGGCAACTGGGAGCAGGACGTGCCCGAGGGCGTGGCACAGCGGATCATCGAACAGAGGCTGCTTGGCTTCGATTCAGAGTAAGCCGGTGCGGCATGCGTACAGGCGGCGCATGCCGCACCAAAGCAGGTCGGCTTTCATGCGTGGTAGACTCCAGCCGCTAAGCAGCATCAGCCTAGTACCTTGTATCTGGCGATCCATCCCTCTCCATCGTCCCCAACAAGGAAGCCTCCCATGACAGAGAAACGGGATCCAATGATCCCCGACGGTGACGTCAATCCCATCGATACCGACTACAAGATTGGTCAGGACAATATCCTCGTCAATGTCGGGCCCTTCGGCCTCGACATCCACAACCGGGTCTTTGCAATCTCGGCCATTGCTGTCATCGCCTTCGTGGCTTTGACCCTGATGTTCCAGACTCAGGTCGAACCGATGTTCAGCAGCATGCGCGGCTGGCTGACCTCGAACCTCGACTGGTTCTTCATCGGCGCGGGCAACATTTTCGTCCTCGTCTGCATCGGACTGGCGATCTCGCCACTGGGCAAGGTACGCCTCGGTGGCACCGAAGCGAAACCCGACTACACCTACACCGGCTGGTTCTCCATGCTGTTCGCCGCCGGCATGGGTATCGGCCTGATGTTCTTCGGCGTTTCCGAACCGCTCTCGCACTTCGGCAGCTCGCTCGGCGGCACCGCAATGGAAAACGGCGTGCGCACCGACTGGGCACCGCTGGGTGCCGCGGCCGGTGATCCCGCGGGCGCGTCGCGTCTTGCGATGGCTGCAACGATCTATCACTGGGGCCTGCACCCGTGGGCGATCTACGCCATCCTCGCGCTCGGCCTCGCGCTGTTCTCCTTCAACAAGGGGTTGCCGCTGACGATCCGCTCGGTGTTCTACCCCCTGCTCGGTGAGCGTGTGTGGGGCTGGCCGGGGCACGTGATCGACATTCTCGCGGTACTCGCGACCCTGTTCGGTCTCGCCACCTCGCTCGGCTTCGGCGCCTCGCAGGCGGCCGCCGGCCTCAACTACCTGTTCGACATTCCGCTGGGCAATACCACGCAGATCGTACTGGTGGTGGGCATTACCGCCATTGCACTGGTGTCGGTGCTGGCCGGACTCGACGCCGGCGTGAAGCGCCTGTCCGAGATCAACATGGTGCTCGCGGTGCTGCTGCTGGCCTTCGTGATCCTGGTCGGCCCGACGCTGGCCATCATGACCGGCTTTGTCGACAACCTCGGCGCCTACCTCGAGTATCTGCCCGCCCTGGCCAATCCGATCAACCGTGAAGACGTGAACTTCTCCCAGGGCTGGACGGCCTTCTACTGGGCATGGTGGATTTCCTGGTCACCCTTCGTCGGCATGTTCATCGCCCGCGTTTCGCGTGGTCGCACCGTGCGTGAGTTCATCATTTCGGTTCTGCTCGTGCCTTCGCTTGCCTGCGTGCTGTGGATGACGGTATTCGGCGGCACTGCGATCAGCCAGCTGGTCAAGGACGGCTACGAGGCTGCGGCCAACGCCGACCTGCCGCTGCAGCTGTTCTACATGCTCGACGTCCTGCCGCTGGCGCAGATCACCTCCTTCCTCGCCATCATTCTGGTCGTGGTGTTCTTCGTCACCTCGTCCGACTCCGGCTCACTGGTGATCGACGTCATCGCAGCCGGCGGCAAGGTCGATGCCCCCACGCCGCAACGCGTCTTCTGGTGCACCTTCGAAGGCCTGGTCGCGGTTGCACTGATTCTGGGGGGCGGACTTGTCGCGCTGCAGGCGATGGCGGTATCGACCGGCTTCCCCTTCACCATCGTGCTTCTGGTTGCCACGATATCGGTGATCAAGGGTCTGGCGTCGGAGCCCAGGGCCTCCTGACCTGACGCTTGCCGCATGGCAGTCAAACCGGGCGAGCGCTTGCTGAACAAGTGCCCGCCCGTTTTTTTTCACCTTCACCGTGGCCACCCAGATGCAGGACGAACAGCTAGAGATCCTTGATTTTCTGCGCCGTTATCCGCCGTTCCAGGAACTGCCGGAAGAGACCCTGCACGTCGTCGCACAGTCTGTGGACGTGCGCTACTTCAAGGCCGGCGCCCGCATCCTCGAGTTCGGCGAGGAGGCGCTTGCCTGGTATGTGGTGCGCAGCGGCGCGGTGGAAGTCTTCCGCCGCAACGGCACGCTCTATAACCGCCTGACAGAAGGCGGCTACTTCGGCGAGTTCGGCCTCCTGCATCGCAAACAGGTGCGCTTTCCGGCTGCGGCGCTCGAAGACACCCTTGTCTATCTGATCCCGGAGCCGGTATTCACCGACCTGTTCGAGAACAACGAGCAGTTCGCCGATCTGGTCGAGGTCGAGGACCGCACCCGCCTGCGCCAGGTCGTGTCCCGCCGCGAAGACGCAAATCAGCTGATGTCGGCGACCGTCGATGTGCTGATCAGTCGCGAGCCGGTCATGCTCGGGCGCGGCTCGACCGCGATGGATGCGGCGCGTTGCATGACCGACGAGGGCGTCTCTTCACTCCTGATTGTCGACGAACCGGATGCGGCATCGTCGACGCCGAGCATGGCCGGCATCATCACCGACCGTGACATCCGCGTGCGGCTGGTGTCGCAAGGCCTTAATTACGACACGCCGGTCACCGACATCATGTCGTCGGAGCTGGTCTGGGTGGAACACAACCAGCTCGTCTTCGAAGCGATGCTGCAGATGCTGCGCAACAACGTGCACCATCTGCCGGTGCTCAAGAATCATCGCCCGATCGGTGTAGTCGCGCTGTCCGACATCATCCGCTACGAGTCGCGCAACAGCCTGTTCGTGGTCAGCAGCATTTTCCGCCAGCACAGCGTCGATGAACTCGCGGCGCTCACCGCCGACGTCCACGCCTGCTTCGCGCGCATGGTGACCGAGGATGCGAGCTCGCGCATGATCGGCAGCGCGATGGCCGTGATCGGGCGCAGCTTCAAGCAGCGGCTGCTCGAACTTGCGGAGGAGCATCTTGGACCGCCGCCCGTCCCCTACTGCTTTCTGGCACTGGGTTCGATGGCGAGACAGGAACAGCTCATCGTCACCGATCAGGACAACGCGCTGGTGCTCGACAACAGTTTCGATCCCGCACGCCACGACGACTACTTCAAGTCGCTGGCCGCCTTCGTCAGCGACGGCCTGGCGCGCTGCGGCTACACCTACTGCACCGGCGGGGTGATGGCGACCAATGCAAAGTGGCGACAGCCGCTGCGCGAGTGGGAGCGTTACTTCACCGAGTGGATCGAGAAGCCGACGCCGGAATCGCTGCTCAACAGCGGCATCTTTTTCGACCTCGATGGCGTCTGGGGCAAAACCGAATGGATCGATGGGCTGCGCCGCCTCATCTCGCGCAAGGCCAAGGGCAACTCGCGCTTTCTCGCGTGCATGGCACGCAATGCGCTCCTGCGCACCCCGCCGCTGGGCTTCTTCAAGGATTTCGTGGTGGAGTCCGACGGACGACACAGCCGCGCGATCAATCTCAAGCGACGCGGCACGGCCCCGCTCGCCGACCTGATTCGGGTGCATTCGCTGGCCGTGGGATCGGTTGCACTGAACTCCTTCGAACGCCTGCGCGACATCATCGAAGCCGACATCCTGCCGCGCGGACGCGGGCAAGACCTCCACGACGCGCTCGAATTCGTGTCCATGGTGCGCATCCGCAATCAGGCGGGCGACCTCGCCGTGGGCAACGAGCCCGACAACAGCATCGAACCGGAGAGCCTCTCCGACTTCGAGCGCAAGAGCCTGCGCGATGCCTTCCTCATCCTGAGCAACGCGCAGAAATACCTGAAGTTCCGCTACCAGCCCGGCCGCAGCGCTTGAGGGTGCCATCGTGCTACATCTAGGCTCACTGCAGCAGAAACAGCCCGGCGCCACATCCGGCACAACAGTGCACGACTGGCCGCAGCGCTTTGCCGAACTGGCAGCGGCGGCGCACGACGAGCGGCTGAAGCGCTTCTACGCGGCGGGCGCGGTCGCCGGCGACACACCGCTGTCGGCGGTGCCCTTGATGGCGCTTGATGTCGAGACCACCGGCCTCGATCCGGTGCGCGACGGGATCGTCAGCATCGGACTGGTGCCGATGCGCCTCGACCGCATCCTCGCCAGCCAGTCGCGGCACTGGATTCTGAAGCCGCGTGCGGCGCTGGGTGAGGAGTCGGTGACGATTCATGGCATCACCGACTCGCAGGTCGACACCGCACCCGACCTGATCGAGATCCTCGACGAAGTGCTGCACCACATGGCAGGCCATGTGCTGGTGGTGCATTGCAGTGCGATCGAGCGTCAGTTTCTCAACGGCGCGCTGCGGCCACGCATCGGCGAGAAGATCGAGTTTCCGGTGATCGACACCATGGAGCTCGAGGCCCGCCTTCACCGCAAGAAGCGTCTTGGGCTGTTTGCACGCCTGTTCGGCCACAAACAGCGCTCCATCCGGCTTGCCGCAAGCCGCAGCCGCTACGGACTGCCGCGCTACCGGCCACACCATGCACTGACCGACGCGCTCGCCTCCGCCGAGTTGCTGCAGGCGCAGATCGCCCACCGCTTCTCACCTGAGACCCCGGTCAGCGCACTCTGGTCCTGAAGACAACGGCACGCTGACCGGCGCAGCATCAGGTCTCCAGCCACACCTCCCCGGCTTCGATCCGCACCGGATAGTTGCGCACACAGCCCTCGTCCGGCGCACACGCATGACCGGAATCGAGTTCGATGTTCCAGTTGTGCAGCGGGCAGGTCACCTTCTGCCCATGCACGATGCCCTGCGACAGGGGACCGCCCTTGTGCGGGCAGGCATCGGCAATCGCGAACACGCTGTCGCCTTCGGCACGGAACACCGCGATGTCGCCATCGGCATGCGCGACGACGCGCGCACCGAGTGCCGGGATTTCTTCAAGAGGACACAGTTTCTGCCAGGCCATGGCGATCTCCGCTGCTGTTGTTCAGGTCAATAGTCTGGTAGTTGCGCACCAGGGGCGCGGTACGCTGCTCGGCCCAGGGATCGGGCGCGTCCTTCAGTGCAAACAGCAGGCGCTCGTACAGCGCCTTGCGGTTGGCGACGTCTTCGACGACACGCTTCTTCGCATGCTCGAGACCGACACGCTCGATGTAGTGGCAGGTGCGCTCGAGGTAGTAGGCCTCCTCGCGGTAAAGCTGCAGGAAGGCACCGCCGTACTCCATCACCTCCTCGTCGCTGCCGACCTTGCAGAAGAACTGCGCGACCTCGGTCTTGATGCCGCCGTTGCCGGCCACATAGAGCTCGTAGCCGGAATCAACGCCGATGATGCCGACGTCCTTGATCCCGGATTCGGCGCAGTTGCGCGGGCAGCCTGACACCGCCAGCTTCACCTTGTGCGGACTCCACATGCCGAACAGCATCTTCTCCAGCTTGACGCCGAGATCCATCGCCAGTTGCGTGCCGAAGCGGCAGTGCTCCATGCCGACGCAGGTCTTCACCGTGCGCAGGCTCTTGCCGTAGGCGTGACCGGAGACCATGCCGGCTGCGTTGAGGTCGGACCAGATCAGCGGCAGGTCGGCCTTCTTCACGCCGAGCAGGTCGATGCGCTGGCCACCGGTGACCTTGACCGTCGGCACCTTGTACTTCTCGGCCGCGTCTGCGATCGCACGCAGTTCGTCCGGCGTGGTCAGCCCGCCCCACATCCGCGGCACCACCGAGTAGGTGCCGTCCTTCTGGATGTTGGCGTGGGCACGTTCGTTGATGAAGCGGCTCTGCGGGTCGTCCTCGGCCTCGAACGGCCAGGTGGAGATCAGGTAGTAGTTGAGCGCAGGACGGCAGGTTGCGCAGCCGTTCGGCGTGCTCCATTCCAGCGCCCGCATGGTGTCGGGAATGCTGAGCAGCTTGTGCTGACGGATCGCCTCGCGCACTTCGCCATGCGTATGCTCGGTGCACCCGCACACCGGCTTCGCATACTTGTCGGTGGATTGATAGGCGCCGCCGACGGTCGAGGCGAGAATCTGCTCCACCAGTCCGGTGCATGAGCCGCAGGAGGACGACGCCTTGGTGTGCTTCTTCACCTCTTCGAGCGTGAACAGGCCCTTCTCGCGGATCGTCTTGACGATGGTGCCCTTGCACACCCCGTTGCAGCCGCAGATCTCGGCACTGTCCGGCAGGAGTGCGGCCTGGCTCTGCCCCTGATGGCCAGCGTCGCCAAGCTGTGACTGGGTGAAGCTCTGACCGAACATCAGGTGGTCGCGCATCTCCGACACGTCCTTGCCCTCGCGTACGAGCTGGAAGTACCAGGCGCCGTCGGCGGTGTCGCCCACCATCACCGCGCCCGCGAGCTTGTCGTCCTTGAGCACCAGCTTCTTGTAGACGCCACCGGCCCGGTCATGCAGCACGATCTCGTCACAGTCGGCACCACCCTGGAAGTCGCCAGCGGAGAACACATCCACGCCTGTGACCTTGAGCTTGGTCGAAGTCACCGAGCCTTCGTAGCGACCGATTCCGAAGCCCGCCAGATGGTTCGCGCACACCTTCGCCTGATCGAACAAGGGGGCCACCAGCCCGTAAGCGGTGCCGCGATGGTTTGCGCACTCGCCCACCGCATAGACACGCGGATCGGTGACCGTCTGCAGGGTGTCGGTGACGACGATGCCACGGTCGCAGAGCAGACGGGCCGACTCGGCCAGGCTGGTGCTGGGGCGAATGCCCGCCGCCATCACCACCAGGTCGGCAGCCAGCTCGGTGCCACCCTTGAGCCGAACGGCGCCCACACGACCGCCGTCTGCCGCCACCAACTCCGCAGTCTGCGCCTGCAGGCAGAACTTCATGCCTTTGGCTTCGAGCGAGGCCTGCAGCATGTCTGCCGCGGATCTGTCGAGCTGGCGTTCCATGATCCAGCCGCCGAGGTGCACCACGGTCACCTCCATGCCGCGCAGAATCAGGCCGTTGGCCGCTTCGAGACCGAGCAGGCCGGCACCGATCACCACCGCGTGGCGGTGATGCCGTGCCGCGTCGATCATGGCTTCGGTATCGGCGATGTCGCGGTAGGCAATGACTCCCGGCAGATCCTTGCCCGGTACCGGCAGGATGAACGGCACCGAACCGGTCGCCAGCAGCAGGCGGTCGTATGCGACCTCGGTGCCATCATCGGCACGCACCGTGCGCCGCGCACGATTGATCTCGACCACCTTGCGCCCGGCGTGCAGGGTGATGCCGTTGTCGCGATACCAGTCGAGATCGTTGAGCATGATGTCGGGCAGGGTCATTTCCCCGGCCAGCACCGGCGACAGCAGGATGCGGTTGTAGTTGCCGTGCGGCTCAGCGCCGAACACGGTGATGTCGAAGCAGTCGGGGGCGTGCTTGAGCAACTCCTCCAGGGTTTTCACCCCTGCCATGCCGTTACCAACCATGACCAGTTTCTGTTTCTGCATGATGTACTCCTTCAGGCCGCGAGGATGCGTGCCGAAATGCCCGGGGAGGAAACCGTCGCCACGGCCAGCGCGGCGACTTCGCCCACAACGATGATCGCCGGCGAGGCCAGCCCTTCCGCACCGACGCGCGCAGGCAGGTCGGCGAGCGTGGCCTTGACGTGGCGCTGGCCGGGCAAGGTGCCCGATGCGATCGCTGCGGCAGGCGTGTCGGGGGGCAGACCAGCGGCAATCAGGCGTGCCACGATATTGAGCAGGCGGGACAGCCCCATGTAGATCACCAGGGTCGTGCCGCCTTGGGCCAGCGCACGCCAGTTGGGCTCGTCGCAGCCCTCGCCGGAGGTACCGGTCACCAGCGTCACGCCCTGGGTGTAGGCGCGGTGCGTCACCGGAATGCCGACCGCGGCCGGCACCGAGATCCCTGCGGTCAGCCCCGGCACGACTTCGGCTTCGATACCGGCTGCGGCAAGTGCTTCGACTTCTTCACCGCCACGCCCGAACACGAAGGGGTCTCCCCCCTTGAGCCGCAGCACGCACTTTCCGCGACGCGCATAGCGCACCATCAGCCGATGAATGAAACCCTGCGGCGTGGATGCCTTGCCGCCACGCTTGCCCACTTTCAGCACCCGCGCGTCAGGCCTCACCATGGCGAGGATCTCGTCGGAAACAAGGTCGTCGGCAAGCACGATTTCCGCCTTCTCCGCGAGCAGCCGGGCCGCGCGCAGCGTGAGCAGGTCCGCGGCACCCGGTCCGGCACCGATCAGATACACTTTTGACATGTCCGTCTCCGGGTCAGGCTGCGCGTTTGAGCTGCTTGTTGTAGAGGAACTCCATGATCGCCGCGCGGCACTCGCCGAAGTGATGATCGTGGGCCAGGGCGAGCCGTTCGCGCGGGCGCTCGATGTTCACCTCGAGGATCTCGCCGATGGTCGCCGACGGGCCGTTGGTGAGCATGACCACTCGGTCGGACAGCAGCACGGCCTCGTCGACATCGTGCGTCACCATCACCATGGTCGCCCTGGTGGCCGCGAGGATCTTCATCAGTTCATCCTGCAGATTGGCGCGGGTCAGCGCGTCGAGCGCGCCGAAGGGCTCGTCCATCAGCAGGATTCTTGGCTGCATCGACAGCGCGCGGGCAATGCCGACACGCTGCTTCATGCCACCCGAGATCTCGTTCGGATACTTGTTCTCGGCGTGCGTCAGGCCGACGAGTTCAAGTGCCTCGTGAGTACGCTCCCTGAGCTTCGCCTTGCCTTCCCTGGCCGAAAACACGCGCTCGACCGCAAGGTAGACGTTGTCGAAGCAGGTCAGCCACGGCAGCAGGGAGTGGTTCTGGAACACCACCGCCCGCTCCGGCCCGGGGCCTGCGATCTCGCGGCCGTCGCACAGCATCACGCCACTGCTGGGCAGGGTGAGTCCGGCGATGAGATTGAGCAGCGTCGATTTGCCGCAGCCGGAGTGACCGATCAGGGAGATGCTCTCACCTTCGCGGATCTCCAGATTGACGTCGCGCAGTGCGACGAACGGCCCCTTCTTGGTGTCGAAGGACTGACCGACACTTTCGATCTGTACGATACGTTTGGTCATGACGATCTCCCTAGCGGCTTTCGTAGCTGAAATGGCGGGCCACCATCATCAGGGCCTGCTCGAGAATCAGGCCGACGATGCCGATGATGAAGATGGCGATGATGATGTGCTCGACCTTGAGGTTGTTCCATTCATCCCATACCCAGAAGCCGATGCCGACGCCGCCAGTGAGCATTTCCGCGGCGACGATCACCAGCCAGGCGGTACCGATGGCCAGGCGCACGCCGGTGAGGATGTTGGGCAGGACTGCGGGGAAGAGGATGCGGGTGACCACCTTCCATTCAGACAGGTTCAGTACCCGGGCAACGTTCAGGTAGTCCTGTGGCACCGAGCGCACGCCCGCCGCGGTGTTCATGATCATCGGCCAGATCGAGCAGATGAAGATCACCCAGATCGCGGCAAGATTGGCCTCCTGAAACACCAGCAGACCGATCGGCAGCCAGGCCAGCGGCGACACCGGACGCAGCAGGCCGATGACGGGTTCGGTGGCCATGTTCATGAACTTGAAGCGACCAACAATGAAACCCAGCGGGATGCCGACCACGGCGGCAAGGCCGAAACCGACACCGACCCGCCCCAGCGAATACAGCACGTTCCAGCCGATGCCCATGTCGTTGGGGCCGTTGTCATAGAACGGGTCGGCCAGCAGCTCGACTGCCGCATCCCAGGTCACCAGCGGCCCCGGAAAGATGTCGATCCGGCTCGACACCGCCCACCAGATCGCGAGCAGCAGCCCCATGCCGGCGGCCATGGCCACCAGGCTGCGCGCTAACCCGGACGCCATCGGGCGAAGTCGCTCCATCAGCCCGGGCGCTTCCGACTCGGCGACAACCGGATGTACCACCGCACGAGCCGCGGTATCCGCAGTCCCTGCCCTGCTTTCGGTCGGCTCGGCAACAGGCCGGCCGACAGTCACTGAAATCGCAGTCATGTCCTTGTCCTTTTCAGTCGTCATGCACGGAGTCAGGCGTTGGCCTTGGCAAGTGCATCAAGGCTGACCTTCATCGCATGTACCTTGAAGCCCTTGAGGTAATCCACCGGCCTGGACGGGTCGAAGCTCATGCCGTCGAAGAAGCGATCCGGCCCCATCGCGATCGGCGACGTGGCCTTGTCCAGCGTCCACCCCGCTGCGTGCGAGCCTTCGGTCTTGTAGTCGATGGTCGGGATGGCGATACCCAGATCCTTGGCGGCGTCGCGGTAGATGTCGCTGCGATAGACCTGTTCAGCCACTTTCCTGAAGTTGATCGCGCTCTCGATCTGGCCCCAGCGCACCATCTGCGTAAGGAACCACACCGCATGCGAACGCCACGGGAAGGTCGCCGCGTAGCGGTAGAAGACGTTGAAGTCCGGCATCTTCTGCGGGCCCTCGGCCTTGGTGTACATCCAGGTCCCGGTCATCGAGTTCTCGACCACCGACGCCGGTGCATTGACGTAGGACTTGGCGGAGATGATCTTCACCACCTCGTCGCGGTTCTCGGGCTTGTCCATCCACTGCGCGGCCTCGATCAGCGCGCGCACCGCAGCCTTGTGCGTGTTCGGATTCTTGTCGGCCCACTCGCGGGTGACGCCGAAGACCTTCTCCGGATTGTTGTTCCAGATCTCGTAGTTGGTGATGATCGAGCGGCCAATGCCCATCTCCACTGCGCGCTGGTTCCACGGCTCGCCCACGCAGTAGCCGACGATGTTCTTCGACTGCAGGTTGGCCACCATCTGCGGCGGCGGAATCACGATCAGGCGCACGTCCTGGTCGGGATCGATGCCGGCCGAGGCCATCCAGTAGCGGATCTCGTAGTTGTGGGTGGAGACCGGGAACACCATGGCGAAGGTCATCGGCTCCCTGCCCGCCTTCTTGTCCTCCTCGATCACTTTCTTCAGCGCCAGCGCCGAGGTCGGGCGCCCCTGCATCGCGGCCGGGTCGGCGGCGAGCATGCGCTCGTAGAGTTCATTCGACACGGTGATGCCGTTGCCGTTGAGATCCATCGAAAAGGCGGTGACGGTTTCCTGCTGGTTGGCGCCGACCCCGAGCGTGGCCGCCAGCGGCATGCCGGCCAGCATATGGGCGCCGTCCAGCTCGCCCAGCGAAACCTTGTCGCGGATGTTGGCCCACGACGCCTCCTTCGACACCTCGACATCGAGGCCGTGCTTCTTGAAGAAGCCCTTTTCCCTGGCGATCACGATCGGCGCACAGTCGGTGAGCGGGATGATGCCGAACTTCAGCGTGGTCTTCTCCAGCCCTTCCGAGCCAGCAGCCCAGACGCCGCCGGGAAAAAGACCGGACAGCATCGCTGCGGTGCCTGCTGCAGCACCGGCCTTGATGAAACCGCGACGGGTCAACTCGGGGGTTTTGATCGTCTGCTTGGTCATCGTGAACTCCTTGATTGAATTCTGAAATGCAAAAAAGCGTCCATTCCTGCTCGGCGCTTGCAGCGCGGAGGGAATGGACGCCTTTGTCCAGTGTTCGGGATTGTGTCAACCGCCGGACCATCGTTGATCCGGCTTTGCGTTTTCCAATGCAGTAAGCGTGCCAGCTACGCGCATGAGGCCACAGCCCGCGGAAACACTGGAACCAAGGGAAATTTTCGGTATCAGGTGCGATGAACCCGACGCACTGCTGCAGTGCAATGTCACCGCATCTGCACAGGCTTAGTGCAGACGTGCGCGCTCAGCCCCCCGCCGACTGCGGGGCGATCTGCAGCGTCCGGGGCATGGAGAAATCCGTCTGAAGGCCGCAGTGAAGCGCGGGCTCCCGCCCCTTTTCGAGGCCGCCACAGGCGGCTGCGGCTCAGTCAGGCTTGAGGAACTCAGCGAGCGAGAGCGTCGCCTCGGCGACATCGACAAGGCGACGATGCTGATCCATTGCGGTTTGTCGCAACAATTTGTAGGCCTCGTCTTCGCTCAGACCGCGCCTGGACATCAGCAGGCCCTTGGCGCGCTCGACCAGCTTGCGTTCATTGAGCGCAGCACGCGCGGTATTGAGTTCATCGCTCATGTCCTGCAGTCGCTGCGACTGCAGCTGCATGAGATCGAGCACCGAGCGCCCGAGCTTGGGACTGAGTCCGTCCGCCTCCACCAGCCCGGCTGCGTCGCCCTCAGCGGGCGCCGCCGAGGTGGCTGACTTGTCGAAAAAAACCGCCAGCGGCGCCGCACTCTGTCCGCCGAGCGCCGACAGTGCATCGAGGAAGCGCTTGTGATCGTGCAGATCGGAGCGCGCCTCGAGCAGCTTGGCCTCACACAGATGCAGCAGCGCATTGGTCGCACAGTCTTCGACCTGGCGCATCGCGTCGATCCGTGAGGTGGTGCATTCGAACCAGCGCTCGCTGGCCTCGGCTGCCACGGGGGCACTCGACGCAGCGCAGGCGATGCGACGCATCCGTTCCACCTCGGCAATCGCGGGTGAAGTCTGGGCATTGCGCCAGATCGTGCGCAAGGTGGGATCGGCAAACTCGACAAAGATCTGGAAACAGCGGTCCTGGGCATCAATCAGGTGCGCGAGCCGCTGCTGCTCCGTGGCTTCGAAGCGACCGGCTGCAAAACCGGCTGCGCCGGCCGCACGCTCCTGCCCGGCCAGTTCCTTGCCCTGCATGAAGTTGAACAGGGCGACCAGCGCCCGCGACACCGCCGGATCTGCGGCGATATCTGCTGCCTCGAACACCACCGCCATGAGACCAGCGATCAGTTCGGTAAAGCTGCGGGTGGCCTCTTCGACACCGAGCGTGCGCCCCGCCACCCGGCTGCGCAAGGCCGGAAGCGCATCGAGGCCGTGCAGCACGTAGGCGATGCGACTGAACAGTCGCACGCCACCCGCCATACGTCCGGAGTCAGTATCGAGCTGGACGAAGCGTTCGCGCGCAGCGGCTTCTGCCGCCACGCTGGCCTCGACCCGCTCCAGCCGCTGCGCGGCAAACCGACGTCCGGCCGACGCCAGATAGACGTTGGACACGCCACGCTCCTTCTGCAGCATGTGCACGAGCTCACTCACGCCCTTCACGAGACCACTGGTGATCTCAAGCTGCTCCAGGCCATGAATCTCGCAGCGTTTGGCCGCCACCAGAAAACCCAGCGCAGACTTCATCCCATCTCCTCCACGGACGCCCTATTCGCCTGACCCCGCTACCACATGCAACACCGCGGAAACACCGCGCGAGCCGACTCAGGCACCGCGCTGACGCCTTGCCTCGAACAGGCAGATGCCACTGGCCACCGAGACGTTGAGGCTCTCCACCGACCCCAGCATTGGGATTTTCGCCAGCACGTCGCAGGTATCGCGAGTCAGCCGGCGCAGTCCGTCGCCTTCTGCCCCCAGCACCCAGGCCACCGGCCCCTTCTGGTCGACATCGAACACCGATTGCTCGGCTTCGCCGGCCGCACCGATGATCCAGACCCCCGCTTCCTGCATTTCGCGTAGCGCGCGGGCAAGGTTGGTGACGGTGATATAGGGCACGGTATCGGCTGCGCCGCTGGCGACCTTCACCGCAGTGGCATTGAGCCCGACTGCGCGATCCTTGGGCGCAATCACCGCATGCGCACCAACCGCGTCCGCAACCCGCAGGCAGGCGCCGAGATTGTGCGGATCCTGCACACCGTCGAGTACCAGCAGCAAGGCGGGCTCATCGAGTGACTCGAGCACATCGGCCAGCTTGAGTTCGCGATGCCGCCCATCGATACGGGCGATCACGCCCTGATGGCGACGGGTGCCAACCATGCCGTCGAGGCGGTCCGATTCGCTCGGGATCAGGCGCACACCCTGGGCTTCGGCGAGCTGCTGTACTTCGCGCGCGCGAATGTCCTGGCGCTGACTCGACAGATAGAGCTCGAACACCGCTTCCGGGTCGCGCTTCAGCTTTCCGAGTACGGCATGAAATCCATAGATCAGACGCGACGCGGGACGCCCTGCATCGGCGCTGACGTCCGCTGCGACGGCTTCGTCGACCGCTGCGGTTTCGTGACGTTTCGGCTTCGGCCTGTGCTCGCCGCGCACTGGCGGGCGTGCGGCGCGCGCGCCGTCCTCGCTGGGACGTGATCGGGAGCCGGAACGGGAGGGGGGTTTAGCCACGACGCTTGCCTTTCTTCTTTGACGTTGCAGCCGCTGCTGCGGCCTTCGGTTTTAATTTACGTGCTGCGGGTGCTTCGGAGCGGGCAGCTGCCTTGGGCTTGCTGCCACGCCCGGCACGTGAAGCCGGGGCACGCTCAGCGGCCGGACGCGGCGCCGGCTCGGAGGCACTGCGCCCCTTGCGCCGGGTCGGTGCTGCAGATCCCGCATCCACAGGCGCATGGTCACGGGCGGTCTTGCCGCTGCGCTCGGTCGGCCGGCTTACGCCTTCGATCAGGCGGAAATCGATCTTGTTGGTTTCCAGATCCACCCGCACCAGCTGTACCCGCACCCTGTCCGACAGCCTGAAGCGCGCGTTGGTGCGCTCTCCCGCCAGTTCGTGACGCGTCTCGTCGAAGTGGAAGTAATCACTACCGAGATCCGAGATATGCACCAGGCCCTCGATGAAGATATCGTCCAGCGCAACGAAGAGGCCGAAGGGTACCACTGCCGATACGCTGCCGGAGAATTCCTCGCCGACGCGGTCCTGCATGTAATAGCACTTGAGCCAGGACACGACATCGCGGGTCGCCTCGTCGGCACGACGCTCGGTGCTCGAACAGTGCGCACCGATCTCGTCCCAGTCACCGGGCTGATAGTTCTCGGCCTTGAGCGCGGCCTTGATGGCACGATGCACCAGCAGGTCGGGATAGCGCCGGATGGGCGACGTGAAGTGGGTATAGGCCTCGTAGGCAAGGCCAAAGTGACCGAGATTGTCCGGGCTGTACACCGCCTGACGCAGCGAGCGCAGCATCACGGTCTGCAGCAGCTGCGCATCGGGTCGTTCCTTGACCTTGTCCAGCAGGGCTGCGTAATCCTTGGCACGCGGCTCGTCTCCGCCACCAATGCCCATGCCAAACTCCGTCAGGAATCCGCGCAACTTTTCGAGCTTCTCGGGCGTGGGCCCCTCGTGCACTCGGTAGAGCGCAGCCTGATTGCGTCCTTGCAGGAAGTCGGATGCGCAGACGTTGGCCGCGAGCATGCACTCCTCGATCAGGCGGTGGGCATCGTTGCGAACCTCGGGCACGATGCGCTCGATCTTGCCGCCATCGTCGAAGATCATCCGCGTCTCGGTAGTCTCGAAGTCGATCGCACCGCGCTTCGCACGCGCCTTGAGCAGCACCCGGAACAGCTTGTCGAGGTTCTGCAACTGGGGCAGCAAGCCGCCGACCTCTTCCAGCGCCGCAGCGTCCTGTTCGTACAGTGCCGCAGCGACCTTGGTATAGGTCAGGCGCGCGTGAGAGAACATCACGGCCGGATAGAAGCGGTAGGCCTTCACCACCCCGGTCATCGAGATGCTCATGTCCGCGACCATGCACAGACGCTCGACCTGGGGGTTGAGCGAGCACAGTCCGTTGGAAAGCTTCTCCGGAAGCATCGGGATGACGCGGCGCGGGAAGTAGACCGAGTTGCCACGGTCGTAGGCGTCCTTGTCGAGCGCGCTGCCGGTTTCGACGTAGGCGGAAACGTCGGCAATCGCCACGATCAGCCGGAAGCCGCGCCCCTGGCGTTCGCAATACACCGCATCGTCGAAGTCGCGCGCAGTCTCGCCATCGATGGTGACCAGCGGCAGGCTGGTAATGTCCTCCCTTCCAACCCAGTCCTTCTTGCGCACCTTGAGCGGCAGCTTGCGCGTTTCCGCCTTGGTCTCGGACGAGAATTCATAGGGCAGGTCGTGCTTGCGCAAGGCGATTTCGATCTCCATGCCGGGGTCGGCATAGTTTCCGAGCACCTCGACCACGCGACCGATGGGCTGCGCAAACTTGGTCGGCTGTTCGATCAGTTCGACCGTCACCACCTGGCCCGGCGTCGGCTTCTTGCCGCCTGGCGCCACCAGGATGTCCTGAGCGAGTCGCTTGTTCTCCGGCACCACCAGCAGGACACCATGCTCATTCAGCACACGTCCGACGACGCGCGCGTTGGCGCGCTCAAGGATCTCGACAATCTTGCCCTCTGGCCTGCCGCGGCGGTCCTGCCCGGCAATGCGGACAATCACGCGGTCGCCGTGCAGCACCTCGCGCATGTCCTTAGGCCCGAGGAAGATGTCGGGGCCGCCGTCATCACGGCGCAGGAAACCGAAGCCCTCCGGGTGGCCCTCCACCTTGCCGCGGATCAGGTCGGCCTTGTCCGGGATCAGATAGGCGTCGCGCCGGTTGCGCACCAGCTGGCCGTCACGCTGCATCGCGCGCAGACGGCGGTCGAAATGCTCCAGCTCGTCGGCGGTGATGTCGAGTGCACGGGCGAGATCGTCGAACGACATCGGCACGCCCTGATCAACCAGGATCTGTTCGATGTATTCGCGGCTGGGCAAGGGGAGCTCGTATTTGAGCGATTCGCGCTCGAAGAACGGGTCGGCACGACGAATTGCGCTCGGCCCCTTGGCACGGCTGCTTCTGCGTCGCCCGGCCTTGGGTGCTTCAACAGCGGCTTCGGGAACGGCATTGGTTTTTTTGGTGTTTCTGGTCATTGACTTTCTTCTTTAAGTGCTTATAATGCGCGGCTCTTGCCCAGATGGCGGAATTGGTAGACGCACTAGTTTCAGGTACTAGCGCTGCGAGGCGTGGAGGTTCGAGTCCTCTTCTGGGCACCAGTTTCGCAGGAAAGCCGCTCTTCGGAGCGGCTTTTTTGTTTGTATTGTACGCAAGCGCGTACGGGAAAATCGACTGGCAGCTTTGCCAGTCCGCCTCGACGTGCAATCTTCTTCGTCGAATTCACGACCCGGGAAAAATTTTCAACGCTGGCCTTCCATCCATGAAAAGACCCGGCTATAATGCGCCTCCCTGCCCAGATGGCGGAATTGGTAGACGCACTAGTTTCAGGTACTAGCGCTGCGAGGCGTGGAGGTTCGAGTCCTCTTCTGGGCACCAGTTTCAAAGAAAAGCCGACCTTGTGTCGGCTTTTTTCTTTTCTGCGCACCGGAAGCAAACATCCGGTGAAGCCAGCCTTGCGGCCAGCTTCACGCTCAGCGCTTTCAGGCACCAAAGGGATGACGACGCAGAATGGTCTCGTCACGCTCGGGACCGGTCGAAATCACGTCGATCGGCACTTCGCAGATCTCTTCGATGCGGTGCAGATAGGCACGTGCCTCCTGCGGCAGCGCATCCCAGCTCTGAGCACCAAAAGTCGTGCCACTCCACCCTGCCATGGTTTCGTAGATCGGCTCGCAGCTCGTCACCTCTTCGGAACCCATTGGCAGCAGATCGATGCGCTTTCCGTCAAGCATGTAACCGGTACACAGCTTGAGCTCCGGCAGACCGTCGAGCACGTCGAGCTTGGTGATGCACAGACCCGTCACGCCGTTGATGATGATCGAACGCTTGAGGGCAGCCAGATCGAGCCAGCCGCAGCGGCGCTTGCGCCCGGTCACGGTGCCGAACTCGCGCCCCTTGGTCGACATCTGCTCGCCCGGCACACCCTTGGTGTCGATATCGAGCTCGGTCGGGAACGGACCACCGCCGACGCGGGTGCAATAGGCCTTGGTAATACCCAGCACATAGTGCAGACGGCCCGGCCCCACGCCGGAACCCGCTGCAGCCTGGCCGGCCACGCAGTTGCTCGAGGTCACGAACGGGTAAGTCCCGTGATCGATGTCGAGCAGCGTACCCTGCGCCCCTTCGAACAGCAGGCTGCCGCCATTCTTGTTGACCGCATACAGCTCGGCCGAGACGTCGGCGACCATCGGCAGGATCTTCTCTGCGTCGCGCATCGCTTCGTCGAAGACGGTCTGAAAATCGACCGCATCGGCGCCGAGATGCTGGGTCAGCACGAAGTTGTGATATTCGAGGTTGCTCTTGAGCTTCTCGGCGAAACGCTCACGATCGAACAGGTCGTACACCCGCAGTGCGCGGCGTGCGACCTTGTCTTCATAGGTCGGCCCGATACCCTTGCCAGTCGTGCCAATCTTGTCGCACGCGGATTTCTTTGCCTCACGGGCGCGATCCAGCGCCGAGTGATAACCAAGAATCAGCGGGCATCCCGGGCTGATGCGCAGGCGCTCACGCACCTTGATGCCACCCGCCTCGAGCGTTGCGATCTCGGACAGCAGGTGATGAACGTCCAGCACCACACCATTGCCGATATAACAGGCCACGCCCTCGCGCACGATGCCCGACGGCACCAGGTTGAGCTTGTATTCCTTGTCACCGATCACCAAGGTGTGACCGGCATTGTGCCCACCCTGGAAGCGGACCACGCCCTGGGCGTGATCGGTCAGCCAGTCAACGATCTTGCCCTTGCCCTCGTCGCCCCACTGGGTACCGACAACCACCACGTTCTTCGACATCTATTTACTCTCCCTGAAGCGGCTCGACCGTCCACCGGCCTCCCCGCATCACAAGCTGCCGGTCGCATCCGGCTTCGTTCCAGGTTCCATCGTGACCCGGCAATGTGGTCACGACGATTTCGCCCTGCTCTCGCAGGACGGCAATTTCGGTCAGCAGCGCCGCATCCTGCGCATGTGGCGCAAGAATGGCACCGATCGCTTCGGGGTCAGGCAGACGCAAGGCCAGCTCGCGCAGATCGAGACTGAATCCGGTCGCAGGCCGGGCGCGCCCGAAGGCTTCCGCCACACGGTCATACCGCCCGCCCAGCGCCAGCGCTGCAGGCGATCCACCACCGTAGGCCGCGAACACGACACCGCTGTGGTAATGATAGCCACGCAAATCGGCCAGATCGAAACTGATCGGCAGATCGGCAAGCGCAACCGCCAACTGACGCAGATCGTCGAGCGCGGCAGCAATCTCGGCATCCTTGGGCAGACGGGCAGCAGCCAGCTCAATCACTTCCGGTCCGCCATAGAGCTCGGGCAGCATCAGCAGTGCGCTGCGCACCGGCTCGGCAACATCGACCAGCATCTCGCGCAGCCCGGGGACATCCTTGCTCTGCAGGAGATCGAACAGCATCTCCTCGCGCCCCGGCACCAGTCCGGCACGCCCGGCAAGCGCATGGAACAGGCCCACATGCCCGATGTCGATGCGGGTCGCAGGCACGTCCGCCAGGCGCATCACCTCGGCCAGCAGGCGCAACACCTCGATGTCGGCTTCCATTCCGGCGTGACCGTAAAGCTCGGCGCCGAGTTGCAGCGGCTCGCGGGTCGCGGTCAACGTCGACGGCAAGGTATGCAGCACGCTGCCGCAGTAACACAGGCGCGTCACACCCTGACGATTGAGCAGATGGGAGTCGATACGCGTGACCTGAGGCGTCATGTCCGCGCGCACCCCCATCGTTCTGCCCGACAACTGGTCGACCAGCTGATAGGTACGCAGACGCAGGTCGCGGCCGGCGCCGGTGGTAAGCGAATCGAGATACTCAAGCAGCGGCGGCATGACCTGCTGGTAACCGCGCAGGCGGAAAGCGTCGAGCAGCTTGCGGCGCAGGCCTTCTAGCTTGTCGGCTTCGGACGGCAACGCGTCCTGTATGTGATCGGGCAATACCCAGCGCATGAAAGGCTCAACCAAAGACGTACAACAGGATCAGCCCCGCCAGCATCGACGACAGACCGATAAAGCGGATCTGACCGTCAGCCATGCGGGCGAGACGTAAAAAGGTTTCGCGCCAGGTTGCTGGCGCGACGAAAGGGACGATGCCTTCGATGATCAACATCAGCGCGAAGGCCGTCAGCAGGGTAGCACCCATTGGAGATCAGTTCCGCCCGGTCCCCTTGGAGTTCTTCATGAACTTGAAGAAATCCGAACTCGGATCGACAACCATCACGTCATCCTTGCCCGAGAAGCTGGCGCGGTAGGCCTCCAGACTGCGGTAGAAGGAGTAGAACTCCGGACTCTGACCAAAGGCTTCGGCATAGATCGCCGTCGCCTTGGCATCACCTGCACCCTTGGTCCGCTGCGCATCACGATAGGCTTCGGCGATGATCACCTCCCGCTGACGGTCTGCATCTGCACGGATCTTCTCGGCTTCGGCGGCACCCTGCGAACGCAGTTCGTTGGCAACCCGCTTCCGCTCCGCTTCCATCCGGCGATAGACCGACTCGGACACTTCCGACGGCAGATCGACCCGCTTCAGACGCACGTCGATGATCTGGGCGCCGATCTTGCGCGCATCCTGGTCTGCCTTGGCCCGCATGTCTTCCATGATCTGGTCACGCGCACCGGACACCACGTCGTGCACCGTGCGCTTACCGAACTCTTCACGCAAACCCGCATTGACGGTCTGTGTCAGTCGAATGCGCGCACGCGCTTCATCACCCGCCACCGACTCGTAGTACAGACGCGGATCGATGATGCGCCACTTCACGAAGTGATCGACCAGCACGTTCTTCTTCTCGGACGTAATGAAACGCTCGGGCTCAGGCGTATCCATGGTCAGGATGCGCTTGTCGAAGTAACGCACGTTCTGGATCAGCGGCAACTTCACGTTCAGGCCGGGCTCGCTGATGACGTCCTTCACTTCACCAAGCTGGAACACGATCGCGAACTGACGCTGATCGACCGTAAAGAGCGACATCGAGGCAACGGCTGCGAGGAACAGCAGCACGCCGCCAATCAGAGACATCTTGTCACGCATCAACGCTCTCCCCGCTCACGGCTGCGCAGCAGGTCGCGACTACGCGGATCCAGGCTGCCGGCCGGTGCATTGGTTGCTGCAGGCAGGGTCACCTGCGGGTCATTCACAACAGCAGGCGCGATCGTGCCAGCCTGCTGCATGATCTTGTCCAGCGGCAGGAACAGCATGTTCCCGTTGCCCTTGGCATCGATCATGACCTTGCTGGTACTGGCCAGCACCTGCTGCATCGTTTCGAGGTACATGCGCTCACGCGTCACTTCGGGCGCACGCTTGAACTCGGTAAACACCTGATCGAAGCGGCTCGCCTCACCCTCGGCGTTTGCGATAACACGCTCGCGGTAGGCATCGGCCTCTTCCAGCAAACGCGAGGCGGTACCACGGGCACGCGGAATCACGTCGTTGGCGTAGGCCTCACCTTCGTTCTTCTGGCGCTCGCGGTCCTGACCGGCCTTGACGGCATCATCGAACGAAGCCTGAACCTGCTCGGGCGGCTGGGCGTTCTGCATCGTCACACGGCTGATCTGGATGCCGGTCTCGTAGCGGTCGAGAATGCCCTGCATCAGCTCCTGCGCCGTCGCAGCGATCTCTTCACGCCCCTCGTACAGCACGAAGTCCATGCGGCTCTTGCCGACGATCTCGCGCATGCCGGTTTCGGCAACCTGAGCGACAGCCTCGTCCGGGAAGCGGTTGTTGAAGACGTAGTTCTCGGGGCTCTTGAGCACGTACTGGACCGCGAACTGGATGCTGATGATGTTTTCGTCATCGGTCAGCATCAGTGCTTCGCGCAGCGCCTTGTTACGTTCGGAGCCGCGATAGCCGACCTCCACCGTACGCACGCCGGTCAAGTCGACGATCTCATGCGTCTCGATCGGTGCCGGCAAACGCCAGCGCAGACCGGGATCGGTGGTTTCAGTGAACTTGCCCAGACGCAGGACCACGCCGCGCTGGTTGGCATCCACGGTGTAGAAGCCGCTCGCAAGCCATACGACCACGACCAGCGCCAGCAAGGCACCGATTCCGCCACCGAACTGCTTGAAGGAGAAATTTGGGAGCTGCGGGCCGTCGCCGCCGCCACCATCGCCGCCACCGCCCGAGCCGTTGTTGCGCCCGTTGCGTTTGCCGCCGAACATGCCGGAAAGACGTTGATTGAAATCGCGCCAGACTTCCTCTAGATCAGGAGGTCCCTGGTTACCGCCGCGATTGCCTTCGCCGCGATCACCGTCGTTTCCGCGGTTACCCCAGCGTGGATCGTTGAGTGACATGAGAATGCCTGTTATCACTGTTGCAATGGAAAGTTATTGACGGAGTCAGCTTGCTGTTCTAGTTCGGGTGCAACTGCCTCTTGCGCGGCCTCGGCCAGCGCAGCGCGAATCAGATCCAGCCCTTCGCCGGTTCTTGCGCTCAAAAAAACGCGCCTGATTCTATCACAGTCATCCCGCTCGACTGCCGCCCCGGCGTGGGTCAGATCAATCTTGTTCCACACCAGAATCTGCGGCACTTCAGCAGCGCCGATCTCCGACAGCACGTCGTTTACTGCCGCAATCTGCGCGTCACGGTCTTCACTCGCCGAATCGACCACATGAAGCAGAAGGTCTGCCTGGGCCGTTTCCTCGAGTGTCGCCTTGAACGCAGCAACAAGCGCGTGCGGCAGGTCACGGATGAATCCGACCGTATCCGACAGCACGACGTTCCCCGTGCCGACAAAAAGTCTGCGCGAAGTGGTGTCGAGCGTGGCGAAAAGCTGGTCTGCGGCATAGCCGCCAGCCTTGGTCAATGCATTGAAAAGCGTGGACTTTCCCGCGTTCGTGTACCCCACCAGGGACACCGACAGTACATCCCGGCGATCGCGCGCACGGCGACGGGTACGACGCTGCTTCTCGATCTGCTTCAAGCGCAGCTTGAGCATTTTCACGCGGGTACCGAGCAGGCGACGGTCCGTTTCGAGCTGCGTCTCCCCTGGTCCACGCAAACCGATACCGCCCTTTTGCCGCTCAAGGTGGGTCCAGCCCCGCACCAGACGGGTCGCGAGATGGCTGAGCTGGGCGAGCTCGACCTGCAGCTTGCCCTCGTGACTGCGCGCGCGCATGGCAAAGATGTCGAGGATCAGCGCAGTGCGATCGACGACGCGATGCTGCAGCGCACGCTCAAGGTTTCTTTGCTGGCCGGGCGACAGGGCGTGATTGAAGATGACGAGATCGGCCTCATTCGCACGCAGCGCCTCGGCGATCTCCTCGACCTTGCCGCGCCCGGCAAACAGCGCCGGATCCGGTGCGGCACGACGGCCAGTGACGACCGCCTCCACGCTGGCGCCAGCACTCATTGCCAACAGCTTCAGCTCGGACAGGCGCTCGTCGAACGCCCCCTGGCGCAGGTCGAGCTGAACGAGAACGGCCCGCTCGCCACTTCCGGGACGCTCAAACATCGTGCGCAACCCCAGCGGACAGGTTCAGGCCCTTCAGCAAAAACGGGAGGGAAATCAGTTGGCGCCCTCGCCCGGCTCCTGCTGCTGAATGGTCACCGGACGGGCGGGTACGACGGTGGAGATGGCGTGCTTGTAAACCATCTGCGTGACGGTATTCTTGAGCAGTACGACGTACTGATCGAAGGATTCGATCTGTCCCTGCAGCTTGATGCCGTTCACGAGATAGATCGAAACCGGGACATGCTCACGGCGCAGGGTGTTCAGGAACGGGTCTTGTAGAAGTTGCCCTTTATTACTCATTGTGGAACCTCGATATTTTGTGTTTATAAGAATGTATAGGATTTATTGCTGCACCGCCACATGACAGTATGCGACCAAATCCGGGTGTGGATACAAGGATTTTGCCAATCAGGCCTTGGTCGCATACGGATTGTGCGCAGTACGGAACTGGATGCGCAAGGGGGTACCCTGTAGCTTGAATGCTTCCATGAAGGCACGCTCAAGGTAGCGCACATATGACGTTGGCAGATTCTCCAGCGAATTTCCGTGGATCACGATGATCGGCGGGTTCATGCCGCCCTGGTGGGCATAGCGCAGCTTCGGGCGCGACGTGCCATGTCGCGGCGGCGCCTGCTTGGCGATGGCGGCCTGCATGATCCGGGTCAGCTGCGGCGTCGACAGATTCGACATCGCCGCGGCATATGCAGCATCGACCGACTTCAGCAGCCCGCCCACGCCATCGGACCTGAGCGCGGAGATCTGGTGAAAGCGGGCGAACGACAGGAAGCCCAGCTTGCGCGTGACCTCCTGCTTGAGCTGGTCGCGCTGATAATCGTCGACGGCATCCCACTTGTTGATCGCAACAACGAGCGCCCGCCCTGCTTCCAGCACGAAACCGGCGATATGCGCATCCTGGTCCGAAATATCCTGCGATGCATCCAGCACCAGCACGGCGACGTTCGCCTCCTGGATGGCTTGCAAGGTCTTGATCACCGAGAACTTTTCAACCGCTTCGAACACGCGGCCACGACGGCGCAGACCTGCGGTATCGATCAGGGTGTAGTTCTTGCCACCGCGCTCGAACGGTATCGCGATTGCGTCACGGGTCGTGCCCGGCAAGTCGAACGCGATCACGCGCTCTTCCCCGATCAGGGTATTGACCAGCGTGGACTTGCCGACGTTGGGACGGCCGACGATGGCGACCGCCGGTCCACTGTCCTCGCTTGACTGGGGCTCATCGTCCAGCGGAAAGGGCGCGAGCACGAGATCGATGAGCTGCTTGATGCCATCGCCATGAGCCGCGGACACAGGCAAGGGCGCGCCAAAGCCAAGCGCGTGAAAATCCGCCGACGCGAGCGAGCGCTCCAGACCTTCGGCCTTGTTGACCACGAGGTGCACCGGACGCCCGGAGCGGCGCAGGCGCGCCGCGATCTGCTCGTCGTGGGGCGTACGCCCTGCGCGACCGTCCACCAGGAACAGGAGCACGTCGGCCTCGGCGATTGCCTGCTCGGCCTGCCGGGCCATTTCGTGCATGATGCCGTCCTTGGCGACCGGATCGAAACCGGCCGTATCGACGACGAGGTAGTCACGATCGCCGACGCGCCCGATGCCGTAGTGGCGATCGCGGGTGAGGCCGGGCTGATCGGCCACCAGCGCATCACGCGTGCGGGTCAGCCGGTTGAACAGGGTCGACTTGCCCACATTGGGACGGCCGACGAGGACGATGGTAGGTTTCACTGAGCGTATTCCGACTTAACGCACGTCGTAGGCGACAATATCGCCATCGCGCGTCTGAACCACAAAACCACTGCCCAGCAGTCGCAGATCAGCGACCACCGGGCTGCTGTCGGCGCGGTCACGGGCCACAAAGGCACCGTCCTCACGACTGAGCAGATGGATATATCCTTGGCCATCGCCGACAACGACATAGTCGCCGACGATGAGGGGGCGCGACACCGCCCGCCGAAGCAGTGCATCCTGCTTCCACATGCTTGCACCACTATAGACATCGAGCGCGTTCACCGCATCGTGGTCATCCGTAATGATCGCGAAGCGGGCGTCGCGATCCATGCCGACGCTGCTCGAGAACTCGCGCGACCACAGGGCATTGCCGTTGCTGCCGTCAAAGCAGGCGGCCCGCCCCTGATAGGTCACTGCGCACACTTCGCGCCGGCCGATGACTGGCGTTCCGGCCACGTCAGCAACGCGCTCGAGTTCGGTTGAGCCACGCGGCGAAGCCACACTCAACTCCCACAGCGCGCCGCCGTTGGCGAGGTTCACCGCGACCATCTTGCCGCCCGGGAAGCCGGCGAGAGCCACGCCGCCCTCGAGCACCACGCCCGCGTAGGAGCGCAGGGCAAGCGGCGGGTTGTTGCGCTGATAGACCCAGCGCTTGCTGCCGTCACGCGCATTGAGCGCGATCAGACGGTGATCGGAACCACGCAACACCACCACATCGTCGTTGACCGCCGGCGGCGCCAGCACTTCGGCACCAATCGGTGCGCGCCAGCGCTCCGAACCGTTGGCCGCATCGTAGGCAATTGCCACACCCGAAACCGTTACCACCACGGCAAGCTTGCCGTCGCTGCCGACGCCGGCAGACAGGTCGGTGTCGGCGTCGGCACGCCACACTGCCCGCCCTGCCTCGAAGCGGGCAACATCACCATCGGTGGCAGCCGCATAGACACTGTCCCCCACGACGGCGGGATGGAACACATAGGGACCGGACTCACCAATGCTCGCTTGCCAGACCACACGCAGTCCGGCAGTCGGCTTGAAGTCGACGAGCTCCGCGGGCTTGGGCGCGCTGCTTGCGAAAGGATTCAGCGAAGAACAACCGGCAAGCAACACAAATGCGCCCAACAGCGGCACGGTGCGCAGGGATGAAAATTTCATGGCTCAACCTTCCAGCGATTCAAGTTTGATGCGCACCACCTCGCGCAGGGTCACCGCCTCTTCGCCAGCGGTAGCCAGCGCATCGATCGCGGCCTGATAGGCAACGCGGGCCTCGGCCGGCTTGCCCTGGGCGGCAAGCGCATCACCGCGCAGATCTTCGAAACGGGCCTTGTACGCACTGTCAGGAACCGGCTGCAGCCGCGCCAGGGCCTTGTCGGCCGCGTCCTGCTGCAACAGCACGGCTGCGAGACGCAGACGCGCAAGCTCACGCAATGCGGGGTCCTTGCCTTCATCCGCGGCCCACTCGAGCTGCGAGCGGGCATTGTCCAGATCGCCCTTGGCAAACTGCACCGAGGCGGAAAGCAAGGCGCCGAGCTGAGCGTAGGCGGTGCCGCCGTAGTCACCGATCAGACGTCCGGCTGCATCACGTGCCTTCTGCGCATCCTGCTCGGCCGCGGCCTGCTGCAGGCTGTAGTAGACGGCACCGGCTTCAGCCGCAGTCTTGTTGGAGTACCACTGCCAGGCCTGCCAGCCGACCGATGCCAGCGCAGCCACAACCGCAATCGTCGTCACCAGCTTGCCATACTGCGCCCACCAGGCCTTCAGTTCGGAAATCTGCTCCTGCTCTTCCAGGTCATACACCGCCATTGTCAGCCCCTTCGTCGCCTTGTTCGTTAAACAGGACCTCTGCCACTGTCTCAGCCAGCAGGTCCAGTGCTACACGTTGCTGCGCACCGCGTCCGCGCAAGGGCTTCACGCCCACTTCACCCGCCGCAGCCTCGTCCTCACCGATCACGAGCGCGACCGCAGCACCGCTGCCGTCGGCCTTTTTCATCTGCGACTTGAAGCTGCCGCCACCGCAGTGCAGCGTCGCCGCAAAGCCGTGACCACGCAGCGCCTCGGCAGCGCGGAAGGCCAGGCGCCGCGCTTCGTCACCCATGTGCACGACGTAAACATCGGGCACCACGCGCTCGGCCTCGCCGCCGCATTCCTTCCACAAGGCGAGCAGGCGCTCGACCCCCATGGCAAAACCGGCTGCAGGCTGGGGCTTTCCGCCGAGCTGGCTGACCAGTCCGTCGTAACGCCCACCGGCACAGATGGTGCCCTGTGCGCCCAGCCGGGTAGTAACCCACTCGAACACGGTGCGGTTGTAGTAATCGAGGCCCCGTACCAGCCGATGATTGATCCGGTACGGAATACCGGCGTCCTTGAGCAGCACCTGCACGGCTTCGAAGTGCTCGCGCGACTCGTCGCCGAGATAGTCAGCCAGCTTCGGCGCGGCCTCGACGATGTCCTGGAGGTCGGGATTCTTGGTATCGAGGATGCGCAGCGGATTGGAGTACAGGCGACGCTTGCCATCCTCGTCCAGGCGATCCTGATGCTGTTCCAGATACGTGATCAGCGCCGCACGGTGCAGGGCACGCTCTTCTGCCGAGCCCAGCGAGTTGATCTCGAGCCGGACATCTTCGAGCCCGAGATCGTCCCACAAGCGGGCACACATGATGATGTGCTCGGCATCGATATCCGGACCGGCAAAGCCGAGGGCTTCGATGCCGATCTGGTGAAACTGCCGGTAACGGCCTTTCTGCGGACGTTCGTGACGGAACATCGGGCCGTGGTAGTACAGGCGCTGCGGGCCGCCAGACGCCACCAGGTTGTGCTGGATCGCGGCACGCACGCAGGACGCGGTGCCCTCGGGGCGCAGCGTGAGGTGTTCCCCGTTGAGCGCGTCCTCGAACGAATACATTTCCTTCTCGACGATATCGGTCACTTCGCCGATGGCGCGCTTGAACAGCGGCGTCGGCTCGACGATCGGCATGCGGATCGGGCGGTAGCCGTAGCTGCGCAACCAGTCGCGCACGATGTCTTCGAAGTGTTCCCAGATTTCGGCCTCGTCGGGCAGGATGTCGTTCATCCCGCGTACGGCCTGCAAGGTCTGACTCATTGATGATTCTGCTTGTCGTTGTCTTGTTCTTGTCGGGGCCGGCGTTCAACCGGCCTTGCGGGTGTAGCGGGTGGCGACGTAATCGTCCACGATCGCCTTGAATTCGGCGGCGATGTTGTCGCCACGCAGGGTAACCGTCTTCTGCCCGTCAACAAAGACCGGAGCAGCCGGCGTTTCACCGGTACCGGGCAGCGAGATGCCGATGTTGGCATGCTTGCTTTCGCCCGGACCATTGACCACGCAGCCCATCACCGCGAGCGTCATGTTCTCGACGCCGTCGTACTGGTCACGCCAGGTCGGCATCTGTTCGCGCACGTAGTTCTGAATGCCTGATGCCAACTCCTGGAAAAAGGTGCTGGTCGTGCGGCCGCAACCCGGGCAGGCCGTGACCATCGGCGTGAACGCACGCAGGCCCATGGTCTGCAGGATCTCCTGCGCCACCACCACTTCCTGGGTGCGGCTGCCGCCGGGCTCGGGGGTGAGCGAGATGCGGATGGTGTCGCCGATACCTTCCTGCAGCAGCACGGCCAGCGCGGCGGTGGAGCCAACGATGCCCTTGCTCCCCATGCCGGCCTCGGTCAGCCCGAGGTGCAGCGGATAGTCGCAGCGCACGGCGAGGTCGCGATACACGGCAATGAGGTCCTGCACGCTCGACACCTTGGCCGACAGAATGATGCGATCGCCCGCCAGACCATATTCCTCGGCCTTCGCGGCCGATTCGAGCGCAGACACCACGAGCGCCTCGCGCATGACCGCACCGGCGTCGCGCGGCTCGGCACGCGTCGCGTTCTCGTCCATGATCCGCGCCAGCACCGACTGGTCGAGACTGCCCCAGTTGACGCCGATGCGCACCGGCTTGTCGTACTTGCACGCAATCTCGACGATGGCAGCGAACTGCGGATCGCGCTTGCTGCCCGCACCAACGTTGCCGGGGTTGATACGCAGCTTGGCCAGCGCCTCGGCGCAGGCGGGGTGCTTCGACAGCAGCGTATGGCCGTTGTAGTGGAAATCGCCCACCAGCGGCACATCCATGTTCAGCGCCAGCAAGCGGTCGCGGATATGCGGCACCGCACGTGCGGCCTCTTCGTTGTTTACCGTGATGCGGACCATCTCGGAGCCGGCGCGGGCGAGTTCGGCCACCTGCATCGCGGTACCGAGAACGTCGGCGGTGTCGGTATTGGTCATCGACTGCACCACCACCGGAGCCCCTGCGCCCACGGCAACCTGTCCGATACGGACCAGGCGCGTGCAGCGGCGTGGGGAGGGCGCGAAAATCAGGCTGGATTGCGTCATGTCATTGAACCGTGAGACGTGCGACCGAAACCTTGGTGTGAGGCACAAGGTCTACAGGTTTACCGTTGAATTCGAGCCGGACGCTGCGCGCATTGCCGATCACGAGCGCAAACGGCGGTGCCCCCTGAACGGTCCGCGAGCTTCCGGGAACGCCGATGCCCGAGAACAGGATTGCGCCAGATGCGTCCTTCACTTCGACCCAGGACTCACCGGAGAACACGAAGCGTAGCGGCGGTGGCGCATCGGCGGCAGGCGCTGCAGCATCGACCGGTACACCAGCAGAGACGGCGGGATCGGCCACTGGCGGCACGACCGGCGCAGCCGCGGCAGCAGGCGCCGGAGGCGTTGCAGATTCCGGCACAGCCGCCAGCGCTGCGGCGGGCTCGGCAAGCGGCTGATCAAGCTCAACCGCGACCGGCGCAGACGCAGCCAGCGCTTCTTCCGCCTCGCTCTGCGTCATGGGCGCCATGCCTGGCTCGACGACGTCGACTTCGGACTGCGTCGGCGTCTCGAACCAGCCGAAGTACCCGCCGGCCGAAATCAGCACCAGCAGCAGGCCTGCAACCACCGCCGCCGGCACGACGTTGAACTTGAATCCGCGATTGGCGGGCATGTCGCCTTCGGCGTTCGAAACCGGGGTCAGGTCGACTGCTGCGGACGCTTCGGCCCCAACCGCAGCCAGCACCACCTCCGGATCCAGCCCCAGATGCCGGGCGTAATTGCGCACGAAGCCGCGCACGAATGCCGGCCCCGGCAGGATCTCGTAATGCCCACTCTCGATCGCAACCAGCTGCCGCATCGAAAGCTTCAATGCCTGAGCGACCTCTTCAAGCGACTCGCCACGCACTTCGCGCGCCTTGCGCAGCATGGTACCGGCAGACGTCTGTGCGGTTTCCGTCATCGTGACGGTCTCGGACTGCGTGCTACTCACTCGTACTTCCCTTGCATCATCAAGACATGTTCTGCGGAGTCGGCGAACCGGCTACGCAACTGTTCGGCATAACTGGCCTCGGCATTGCGCTCGCCAAGCTTGCGCGCGGTGCGCAAGCCGAGCCAGACCGATGCAGCCGTTGGCCTGAGCTGCTGATGCAAACGGTTGAGCTGTTCGTGCGCAGTCTGAAAGTCGCCCCGCCGATACGCGATTGCAGCCAGCTGATAGAGCGCCTCGCCATTGGCCGGATCGGCCTGTATCGCGAGCATGAACTGCTGCTGCGCCTCGGCGTCCCTGCTCAGCCGCAGATTGCACAGGCCCGCATTGGTGTACGGGCGCGTCGGATAACGATAGTAAGGGTTACGGGCAGCGCGGGCAAAGCGCTCCAGCCCCTCGGTCTCACGCCCCTGCAGGCACAGAAACCAGCCGTAACTGTTGTTGAAGTCGGGATCGCCCGGCGCGGCATTGAGGGCCCGGGTAAAGTACTCTCCAGCCGAGCCGTTCTCGTCGATCATCATGTAGGTCAGCCCCATGAGATGAAAGGCCGGCGCGTAAGACGGACTTTCAGCCAGGGCGAGCTTGCCCTCGTCGAGCGCGACGTCATAGCGCCCGATCTCGAAATAGGCCTGGCCGAGATCCACATGGACGCGAGCGCGAGCATCAGGCCCGGCCGCCGGCTGAACATCCGACATCGGACGCGATACGCCGACCGCATCGCCGCTGATGCTGGAAGTCGGCGCCGTGACGCAGCCCCCCAGGCCAAGCACCGAAACCAGCAACACCAGCGGCAACATCCTGAACGTCATCAGCGAACCTCCGTCGACTGCTTCAGGCGCACCACCGTGCGCCGGGTTTTGTCCTGAACCTGACCGGCCAGCTGGCCACAGGCAGCATCTACATCGTCACCACGCGTCTTGCGCGTCGTGGTCACGATACCGGCATCGATCAGGATACCTGCAAAGCGCCGAATACGGTCCGCCGGGGAGCGCAGAAAACCCGAATTGGGGAAGGGGTTGAAGGGAATCAGATTGAACTTGCATGGCACGTCACGCACCAGCGCAACCAGTTCGTGAGCATGCGCATCACTGTCATTGACGCCTTCGAGCATGACGTATTCGAAGGTGACAAAGTCACGCGGCGCACGATCGAGATAGCGTACGCAAGCAGCCATCAACTCACGCAGCGGGTACTTCTGGTTGATCGGCACCAGACGGTCACGCAGCGCGTCATTGGACGCATGCAGCGATACGGCCAGCGCAACCGGACATTCGTCGCGCAAGCGGTCCATTGCGGGCACGATGCCTGAGGTCGACACCGTCACCCGCCGGCGCGAGAGCCCGTAAGCGTGATCGTCGAGCATCAGGCGCAGTGCGGTCACCACGTTGTCGAAATTGGCGAGCGGCTCGCCCATGCCCATCATCACCACGTTGCTGATGATGCGGCCATTGTCCTTCTCGCCCGACTCGAGGTCGGCCGCCTCGTCGCGCGCCGCCCCCAGCAACTTGTTCGCAAGCCACAGCTGGCCGATGATCTCGGCCGCGCTCAGGTTGCGGTTGAAGCCCTGCTTTCCCGTGGAGCAGAAGGCGCAATCGAGCGCACAGCCTGCCTGCGAGGAAATGCACAGCGTGCCGCGGCTGGTTTCGGGAATGAACACCGTCTCCACCGCATTGGCGTTTCCGACATCGAGCAACCACTTGCGCGTACCGTCGGTCGATACCGAATCGCGTACCGGCACCGGCGGCTGGATCAGGGCAACATCCTTGAGTTTCGCCCGCAGCGATTTCGCCACGTCGGTCATCGCGTCGAAGTCGTCGCAGCCTTCATGATGCATCCAGCGCATCACCTGGCGCGCGCGAAACGGCTTCTCGCCCATCCCGGCAAACCAGGCGACGAGACCATCGACATCGAAATCGAGCAGATTGACCGGTTTATTCATCATTACCTCCAATGCAAACGGCCCGCACGCGCGGTTCGCGGTGCGTCACCGCGAAGCGGGCGAAGCGGGCCAGAAGCATGGACCGCTTAGCGGGAGTAAACGTTCATGCCCGGGAAGAAGAAGGCGATTTCGTTCGCAGCCGTTTCCGGAGCGTCGGAACCGTGCACGGCATTGGCGTCGATCGAATCGGCGAAATCGGCGCGGATGGTGCCCTTGTCGGCCTTCTTCGGGTCGGTGGCGCCCATCAGCTCACGGTTCTTGGCAATGGCGTTCTCGCCTTCCAGGGCCTGGATCATCACCGGGCCGGAAACCATGAAGGACACCAGATCCTTGAAGAAGGGACGCTCTTTGTGGACGGCGTAGAACTGGCCGGCCTCGAGCTCGGACAGGTGAACCATCTTTGCTGCGACAATCTTCAGGCCGGCTTCTTCGAAGCGGGCGTAAATCTGGCCGATCACGTTCTTGGCAACTGCGTCGGGCTTGATAATGGAAAGGGTGCGTTCAATGGCCATGGGGACAGCTCCGGTCTATGTTGAAAAAAGCCTCGTATTTTAGCAGGTTTTAGGGAACCGCCGCATGAGAGCCCGCCCACACCGCAAGCAGATGTGACGCCTGCCCAAAGGCCCGGTGACACATCCCTCGCGATAGCGGGAACCTCTCGCGATCGTCTTGGGTCATTCACCAACACTACAATCAACGGCGTGACCTGCGGCCCACGGACGTCGCGCCCGATGCAGAAGACTGCCCACTCATGGAGCCTCAATGCTCACCGCGCTTGCCTTGATCACCCTGACTGCGCTTCTTGCCCCCTGGCTGGGCAGGGTGCTTGGCACGCGCGCCGGCTGGCTGCTGGCGCTTGCGCCGCTTTACGGATTCGGCTGGCTGCTGAGCCAGATCGCGTCAGTCTCCAGCGGCAATTCCGTGCTCGCATCCGTCGCCTGGATCCCTGCGCTCGACGTCGCCCTGTCCTTCCGTCTCGATGGCCTGTCGATGCTGTTCGGCCTGCTGGTAACAGGGATCGGCACGCTGATTGTTCTTTATGCCGGCAGCTACCTGTCCGACCATCATCACCTCGGCCGCTTCTACGCTTTCCTGCTTGTGTTCATGGCCGCCATGCTCGGCCTGGTGCTGGCCGACGACCTGATCGCGATGTTCGTGTTCTGGGAGCTCACCAGCGTCAGCTCCTACCTGCTGATCAGCTTTCAGCACGAACGTACAGCCTCTCGCCGCGCCGCGCTGCAGGCCCTGCTGATTACCGGCGGCGGCGGGCTCGCGCTGCTCGCCGGCTTGATCCTGCTCGGCCTCGCAGGAGACGCCTGGCAATTCTCGGCCCTGTCGGCGGCGGCGATCGAGGGACATGCGTTCTACCCGGCCATCCTGGTGCTGGTGCTGCTGGGCTGCTTCACCAAATCCGCTCAAGTCCCCTTCCACCTGTGGCTTCCGAACGCGATGGAGGCGCCGACACCCGTTTCTGCCTACCTGCATTCGGCCACAATGGTCAAAGCAGGCGTGTATCTGCTTGCGCGACTGAACCCGGTGATGGGCGGCGAGGACGGCTGGGGCACCATCCTGGTCGTGGTCGGCGCTGCCACCTCCCTCGTCGGTGCCGTGCTTGCGCTGCGCCAGACCGACCTCAAGCGCATCCTCGCCTACACCACGGTCACGGTCCTCGGTCAGCTCACCATGCTGATCGGCACCAACACCACCTACGGCCTTCAGGCATTCGCCATCTACCTGCTGGCGCATTCGCTTTACAAGGGCGCCCTGTTCATGGCGGTCGGTGCCGTCGACCATGCAACAGGCACCCGCGAACTGGGACGTCTGGGCGGACTGATCAGGTTCATGCCGCTGACCGGCGCCGCGGTCGCACTGGCAGCCTTCTCCAACGCCGGCCTGCCGCCCTTTTTCGGCTTCATCGCAAAAGAGTTCAAATACACCGGGTTGATCGAGATGGGCCCGCTGGGCTGGGCAAGCACAGCAGTGATGATTGTCAGCAATGCGCTGCTGCTGGCCGCCGCGGGCCTGGTGTTCATCCGCACCTTCCTTGGCCGCCAGGGTGCTTATCCTCGCGCCCCGCACGAGGTAAGCCTGCTGATGTGGCTGGGCCCGATGCTGCTGGCGATCGGTGGCTTCCTGCTCGGCGCCTTCAACGGTATCGCAGAGGTGTGGCTGATCGACAGCGCAGTACAGGCGGTGGCCCGCGACGCGGTTCCGGTCAAGCTGTACTTGTGGGGCGGCACCACCCCGGCGGTCGTCGCCAGCGTGATCACGGTCTGCCTCGGCGCCTTCATCTACCTGCAGCGTCGCATGGTTCGTCACTGGCTGGCGCGCTGGCGACGTGTGTGGCTGATCAGTGGCGATTTGCTGTGGGATCGCCTGCTGAAGCGCATCTTCATCGTCGCCGGAAAAGTCGCCGACCGCTTCCAGCATGGCTCATTGCGTCAGCACATCGCCCTTCTGGCCCTCGTGACTGCAGTGTTCGCCCTGCTCGGCACCGTGCTCGCCAGCGACCGCGGTGCGCGCCTGCCCGCCACAAGCGAACTGTCCTGGCTGGCGACTGCCGGCTGCGTGCTGGCGGTGCTCGGCGCGGCAGGCGCCGCGGCGATGCGCGACCGCATCGCGCTGATCACAGCGCTCGGCGCCAGCGGACTGGGCATTGGACTGTTCTTTCTGGCGGTGGGCGCGCCGGACGTTGCCATCACACAGATCATGGTCGAAACCCTGACCGTGATCTTCCTGGCGCTGGTGCTGAATGGTCTGCCAGCAGTACAGATCATCGGCTGGCGCAATTCACGACGGCGCCGCCTGCACCTGATCGTCGCCGCAGGCTTCGGCATCGCGGTGACGCTGATCATCCTGACAGCCATCGGCCAGCCACTGCCCGGGGGTCTCGCCGACTGGTACCTTGCAAACAGCCTGCCGGGTGGTCACGGCGCCAACGTCGTGAATGTCATCCTGGTCGATTTTCGCGCCTTCGACACGCTGGGTGAAATCCTCGTGGTGGCGCTCGCTGCGCTGGCTGCCGCACTGCTGCTGCGCCCTGACAAGGATGTGCAGCGCGGCGGCGACGAGGGCAACCCGGAGTTCGGCAGTGTGATGCTGCGTCAGGGGCTGCGCCCGCTCGCGGGCCTGCTGCTGCTGATTTCCCTCGTGCTGCTGTGGCGTGGTCACAATCTGCCTGGCGGCGGCTTCATCGGCGGGCTGGTTGCAGTCTGTGCCGCCGTCCTCCTCGCCCTGGGTTACGGGGTCGGTGGCACGCGCCGCCTGCTGCACGTTCAACCCAGCGTCATCACCGGATCCGGCCTGGCGCTTGCCGCGGGCGCCGGCCTGTTCGGTCTCGCCGACGGCCGGCCCTTCCTTGCCAGCGCCTGGCTGTTCCCGGGAGGGCTTCCTCTGGGCAGCCCGCTGCTGTTCGATGTCGGCGTATTCCTCACGGTGTTCGGTGCTGTCACCCACATGCTGTTCAGACTGATGGAAAAGGAGGTTTGAGATGGAAATCGTCGCTGCGATCACCGCCGGCCTGCTCGCCGCCATTGGAGTGTGGCTGTTGCTCGACCGCAATCTGGTCCGGGTCGTCCTGGGTATCGTGCTGCTCGGCAACAGCATCAATATTGCCGTGCTGACCGCAGGCAGGCTTGGCAACCGTACCGCCGCTTTTGTCTCTTCCAACGGCGTGCCCGAACTGGCCGCCAATCCGCTCCCCCAGGCCCTGGTGCTGACCGCGATCGTCATCGGCTTTGCCCTCTTTGTCTTCGCCCTCGCAGTGCTGCGGCGCACCTGGGAGCTGCATGGCAGCACCGCGACTGACCGCGTCACTGAAGTCGCTGAAGGCCCCTCGCCCGACCTGGACGAGAAGGCGTCGCGATGACCCCGTCTCCTCACCTGCTGCTTGTTGCCCCCCTGCTCCTGCCGCTGGGCACGCTGATCGCCTGTCTGCTGACCCGTGGCAACCACCGAGCCTGCGCCGGGCTGAGTCTGCTCGGTGCGGCCGGACTGATGGCGGTCGGACTGGCACTGGTCGCATACGCCGGCCGGGGCGACATCCTGGTGAGTCAGATGGGCGGCTGGGCAGCCCCTTACGGCATCACGCTGGTGGTGGACCGGCTGTCGGCAGCGATGGTGGCGATTACCGGGGTGATCGCGACGGCTACCGTGCTCTATTCGCTCGCTCATGACACCGACCCTGCACGCGGCCGCGACTTTCACCTGCTGACTCACGGCCTGCTGGTTGGCGTCTGCGGCGCCTTCATCACCGGAGATGTGTTCAACCTTTACGTCTGGTTTGAAGTGCTGCTGGTCGGCTCGTTTGCGCTGATCGCCCTCGGCGGTGACAGGCGTCGATTGGCGGGCACCGTGGTCTACGTGATTCTCAACCTGATCGCCACCCTGATGTTCCTGCTCGCTGCCGGCCTTGTGTACGGCAGCGCCGGCACCCTCAACATGGCCGAACTGGCGGCATTGTTCGCGGCTGGCGACACCCCGCCAGGCGTGCAGGCGCCCTTGGTGCTGATGCTGCTCGCCTTTTCCATCAAGGCCGCACTGTTTCCGGTCTTCGGCTGGCTGCCCGCGTCCTACCATGTTGCGTGGACGCCGGTATCCGCGCTTTTTGCCGGGCTGCTGACCAAGGTCGGCGTGTATGCGCTGATTCGGCTGGTCACCCTGTTGTGGCCGGATGCCGGACTGGTGCATGAGGTGCTGCTATGGGTGGCGTGCGCCACCATGCTGATTGGGGTGCTCGGCGCTGCGGCCCAGACCGAGGTCAGGCGCATCCTCTCCTTTCACATCGTCAGCCAGGTCGGCTACATGGTGCTCGGTCTGGCGCTGGCTACACCGCTGGCGCTGGCCGGTGCGGTGTTCTACCTGATCCATCACATCGTCGTGAAGGCAAACCTGTTCTTCATCGGCGGCATCGCCGCCCGCATGACGGGCTCCGAACGCCTCCCCGCAATGGGCGGACTCTATGCCCGCGCACCATGGCTGGCCCTGATGTTTGCCATCCCCGCGCTCTCCCTGGCCGGCATTCCGCCGCTGTCGGGCTTCTGGGCAAAGTTCGTTCTGGTGCGGGCGGGGCTTGAGACCGGCGCCTGGATCGCGGTTGGCATCGCGCTGCTGACGGGCATCTTCACCCTGCTGTCGATGAGCAAGATCTGGAATGAGGCCTTCCTCAAGGCACATCCGCTGGGTGCGGCAGGCAGCCGCACGCTAACCGGACAGGCTCCGGCATGGTGGGCCGCAGCTGGCCTGGCCGCGATCACGGTCGGTATTGGCATCGGCGCGGGACCGGTGATGGACTTCGCCAGCGCCGCCGCTGAACAGCTTGCCCACCCCGCACACTACATCAGCGCCGTGCTCGGCGCGCCAGGGAGGTAATCATGGCGCTTCTTCACCTTGCCCTCGCCTTCGGACTGGCAGCCTTCGCCGACATGCTGAGCCCGCTCGGGGTGCTGGCCACCTTCATGATCGTGTTCGGCGTACTGCGACTCTCCGGCGACCTCTTTGGCATCCGTCGTTACGCTCTTCGGGTCGAGTACGGCGTCCGTTTCGTGATCTGGTTCATCGGCGAGATATTCAAGGCCAGTTTCGATGTTGCTCGCCTTGTATTGCGCCGAAGGATGAACACCCGGCCGGCCGTGGTCGCGATCAGACTGAAGCGTGCTGACGACGGCATCGCCACGCTGATAGGCGCACTGGTGACTCTGACGCCCGGCACCCTTGCGCTCGACTACGACCGCGACGGCCAGCTCATGTACGTACATGCGCTCGACGCCGATTCGCATGACGCGGTCGAGCGGGGCGTGCGCAGGATCGAATTCCGGCTGCTGAGATGGATCGACGCGGGATCTGCAACGGAGGATGGAGCATGAGCTTTGAGCTGGCCGGTGCAGCCTGGGTGATCCCACTCGCATTCGCCCTGCAGGGTGTCAGCGCTGCGCTGATACTGGCGCGCCTGCTGCGAGGCCCCACCGGCCCCGACCGCGTGGTGGCAATCGATGCGCTGACCCTGCTCGGCACCGCCGCGCTGGGGCTGTTCGCGCTCCACTCCCGCCAGGCGGTGATGCTCGACGCCGCCGTCGTTCTGGCGCTGGTGTCCTTTATCAGCACCACCGCCTTCATGCTGATGTTCAGGACACGCGAAGCCGAGTCGCCACCAGCGGCATCGATCAAGGAGGAGCGCGACCAATGACTCAGACACTGCTCGGCATTCTGGCAAGCGGCATCATCCTGGCCGGTGCGCTGCTTTGCCTGATCGGCGCGATTGGCCTGGTGAGGCTTCCCGACTGCTACAGCCGCATACATTCTGCAAGCAAGGCGGGTTCGCTGGGGGCCGCCCTGGTGCTCGTGGGCGTCGCGGCAGCCAGCAGCGGGGAGATGGCGCTCGAGGCCGTGTTTGCGGTGCTGGTGCTGCTCGCCACTGCGCCGCTGGCAGCACATGCCGTCTCCAGGTCTGCCCACCGTGCTGGCCACAAACCTGAAACCGGCCCCCTTGGGGACGCCCTCGCCGATGACCAGGCGGGGCGCAGCACACCGCCGGCAGGCGGGGAATGACTCAGGAGGACTCGCGCGCGGACGCCTCGCCGGGTTCCGCTGCATCGGACTTGTCGTAGGTGCTCCAGCCCTTGCCCTCAGGCTTCGGCAACAGGGCAGCACTCAGCCGGCTATGCATGTGTGCCTTGGCCAGAAAATGAGCGGTAATCGGTGCAGACAGAAACAGGAACATCGAAATCAGCAGTTCGTGGACCGAAAAATTGCCCTCTGCAGCCAGAAAGTAAGCGATCGATGCCAGCAGGGTCCCGCCCACACCAAGCGTGGTGGCCTTGGTCGGCGCATGCAGACGGGTCATCAGTTCAGGCATGCGAATCATGCCCCACGACCCCACAAGCAGAAACACCGCACCGATGACGATCAGCGCAGAAATAACGACTTCAGCCAGAATGGGCATCTCGCTGTCACTCCCTATTCGATGATGTTGCCGCGCAAGACGAACTTGGCGTAGGCAACGGTGGATACGAAGCCGTACATGGCAAAGATCAGCGCCGCCTCGAAATACACCGGGGTCGTTTCACTGATGCCATACAGAATGATCAGGGCAATGACGTTGATCACCATGGTGTCGACCACCAGCACACGATCCAGAATGCTGGGTCCGCGCACGACCGACCACAGGTTCATCAGCAGGGCGAGCGAAATTGCGCCGAATGCAAAGGTCAGGGCATGCTCGATCATTCGAATATCTCCAACAGCCGCGCCTCATAGCGCGTCTTGATACGCTGCACGGCGGCGTCCGGATCAGGCTCGTCCAGGCAATGAACCAGAAGGTGGCGACCGTCTGCGGACAGGTCGCAACTGACGGTGCCCGGCGTCATCGTGACGGTGCCGGCGAGCAGCGTGATCGCCTCCGGCTGGGTCAGCGCCAAGGGCACGGAGATCCAGCGCGGCCGCAACGACGACACCTTGGCGAACACGATCAGGCGCGCGACCTCGATATTGGCGACCACGATGTCGCCCATCACGATCAGGAAATAGCCGACTGCCTTTCGATAATTGCGCACACGCGGCCGGTCGGGCCAGAAGCCGGACGTCAGCAGCGGAAACAACACCCCAAGGAAGACGCCGAGCACCACATTGCCTAGGCTGAGGCTGTTCTGCAGCAGCACCCAGATCAGGATCAGCAACAAGGTCATCAACGGGTGCGGAAGCCAGTTGAGCGTTTTCGCCTGATGCGTCCGAGGCTGGTGAACCTGCGTCTCATGCTCCATCATTCGTACCCTCCGGCCTCACCCATCACCGCATCGATGTAGTACGCGGGATGATAGATCTGCTCCGCAGCCTGTTCGATCCAGAGCATCATAGGCCCGGCGAATGCGGTCAACAACACCAGCGCCGCCAGCAGGGTGCCAATCGACACCAGTGGCAGCACCGATCGACGCTCCGAGAGCGGCGAATCCTCCGCCAGCACCTGCGCACCCGGCGAGTTCTTCCAGAACACCGCACTGCCTGCACGTCCGAAGCCGATAATGCACAGCAGGGAAGACACCAGGATCACCGCCCAGATCAACACTGCATTGGGTGCTGCGCGTGCGCTGTCGAGAATCATCAGTTTGCCGATGAAGCCGGACAGCGGCGGCATGCCGCACAGCGCGATTGCCGCGATGAAGAAGAACACCGCCAGCAACCCGCGGTCGGCGAACTCGGCACCCGGCGACAGCCTGTCGGCGCAGGCACGCCGCACAGCGACCTCCCCCGCGATCAGGAACAGCACCGCTGCGGCGAGCGTCGAGTGCATCAGGTAGTACAAGGCCGCGCCGGTGGCCTGTGGCGAAAACAGCCCCACCGCAGTCATCAGGGTTCCGGTGGAGCCGATCACCGCGAAGCTGGCAAGCTGGGTCAGGCTGCGCGCCGCCAGTACACCGATCATGCCCAAAGCCAGCGTAATCAGCGCCGCCGGCAGCAGCCAGGGTTCGGCAAGCCCGGACGACATCCCCGCCCCGTCGCCGAAGGCCAGCGGAAACAGCCGCAGGATGGAATACGCCCCCACCTTGGTCATGATCGCAAACAGGGCTGCGACCGGCGCTGGCGCGTTGGAGTAGGCACCAGGCAGCCAGAAGTGCAGTGGCACCAGCGCAGCCTTGATGCCGAACACCATGAGCAGGAGCAGCGCGCCCGTATTGAGAATCGCGCGATCGCCCTGTGCAAGCTCCGGCACCTTGAGCGCAAGATCCGCCATATTCAGCGTACCGGTCACACTGTAAATGAGGCCCACGGAAATCAGGAACAGCGTCGAGCCGACCAGATTGACAACCACATACTGCACCCCGGCGCTCATGCGGTCGCGACCGCCGCCATGGACCATGAGACCGTAGGACGCGATCAGCAGGATCTCGAAGAATACGAAGAGATTGAAAAAGTCGCCGGTCAGGAACGCGCCGTTGATCCCCATGACCTGAAACTGCCACAGCGCATGAAAATGACGCCCCTTCGAGTCCCAGCCGCCAATCGCATAAAGCAGCACCAGCAGCGACAGCAGCGCGGTCAGGAGCAGCATCAGCGCGGACAGGCGATCGAGCACAAGCACGATGCCAAAAGGCGCAGGCCAGTCGCCCAGCGCGTACATCTGCGGCGGCTCGGACGACGCCGAGAGCATCAGCGCGACTGCGAGCACAAGCTGAAGGGTGCAGGTTGCCACCGACAGGACACGCGCCAGCACGATGTCGTAGCGCGCGACCAGTACGAGCAGCGGCCCCATCAGGGCCGGCAGCAGGATGGCGAAGACGATCCACTGGGTCACCGTCCGCCCTCCGACACTTCCACCGGCAGCACCGCGGACTCCCCCTGGCCTGGATGGGACAGAACCGCACCATCGATATGATCAGAATCATTCTCGAGATAGCTGCACAGCGCCATGACCACCAGAACCGCCGTCATCCCAAATGAAATGACGATGGCAGTCAGCACCAGTGCCTGAGGCAAGGGGTCCGTGTATGACGCGGCCAGACTCGAAATCACCGGGGGTGCGTTGGGCGCAAGACGCCCCATCGCGAACAGGAACACGTTGGTCGCATACGACAACAGCGCGATACCGAGCACGACAGAAAACGTGCGCGCCCGCAACAGCAGATAAACACCAGCAGTGGTCAGGCCACCAATGGCACTCGCCACAAGAAATTCCATTTCAGTGCTCTCCAGTGGCAGGCACGACGCGCGAAGGATCGACGTCCATCGGCTCGCGATTGACCAGCAAGTGTTCGGCATAACGGCCCACGCGCGAAAGATTGGCGAGCGCGAGCATGGTTGCACCTACGACAACCAGAAACACCCCGGTATCGAAGAACATTGCAGAGGCGATGTGCAACTCACCAATCAGGGGCAGGTCCAGGTGCCACGCCGTGCTGGTCAGGAACGGGTAGCCCACCACCAGCGAGCCCAGCCCGGTTGCCGCCGCGATCAGCACCCCAACCCCGATCAGTGCGTGATAGTCCACCTTCATTCGTTGTGCAGCCCAGCCAAAACCACTGGCCATGTACTGCACGATCAGCGCCACCGCGACCACCAGGCCGGCAATGAAGCCGCCGCCAGGCACATTGTGCCCGCGCAGGAAGACATAGAAACCGACCATCAGCGCCAGCGGGAGCATCACCCGCGTCGCGACCGCCAGCATCATCGGATGCCGGTCCGCGGCTCGCGCCTGATCGGGCTGCCAGGCCTGCAGGCGATGACCTGCAGCGCTGGTCATCAAGCCATCGAGCAGGGCAAAGATCGCGAGCGCGGCAATACCCAGCACGATGATCTCGCCAAAGGTATCGAAGCCCCGGAAATCCACCAAAATGACGTTCACCACGTTGGTTCCACCGCCACCGGGGACCGCCTGCTCGAGATAGTAGCCCGACAGGGTCTCCGCGTCGCGCGTGAGCACGGACCATGCGGCCCCGCCCACACCGCCACCGGCAGCCAGCGCGAGCAGCGCATCACGCCAGCGCCTGGGCGCCGCCGACTCGCGCGGCGAACGCTTGGGAAGGAAGTTCAAGGCCAGCAACATCAGGATGACCGTCACCACTTCGACTGAAATCTGCGTGAGCGCGAGGTCGGGGGCGGAAAGATAGACGAAGCCGATCGACACGATGAGTCCGATCACGCCCACGACCACCAGCGCCTGCAGTCGGCGCTGGTGCATCACCACGACGGCCGCACACGAACCCATCAGCAGGATCCAGCCAACGACCGCGACCGGCGTTGCCGGCACCAGAACTCGCTCACCAAGCGCATGGGTACTGCCGTGGAAGACGGCGAAACCGACAAGCAGCATCGCGGCCAGCATCAGGGCCAGATAGCGCTGCATGGAACCATTGTGCAAGCCGTGCGTGATGCCTTGTGCCAGACCGACGATGGCGGCGATGAGTTCGTCAAACACGCGCTTGGCCTGCGGATGCGGGCCCGCCTGCCACAAGGCGCGAACCTTCGGGTAGGCGCGGATCATCAGCGTGCCGACACCGATCGCGATCACGCTCATCCCCAGCGCGGCAGTGAAGCCATGCCACTGAGCGAGATGGTAATCGAGCACCTGCCCACCCGTGACCGCCCGGGACACCAATGCAACGATCGGGCCTGCCAGCGTATCGGGGAACAGCCCGATGAGGATGACGAGCGCCACCAGCACCGCGGGGGGCAGCCACATGCCCACAGGCGGGTCGTGCGGCCGATGGGGATAGTCATCACGGACCTTGCCCCAGAACACATGAGCAACGTAGCGGAACGAATACGCCACCGAGAAACAGGCGGCCAGGGTCGCAATACTTGCCAGCACCCAGCCCTGCCCGGCCCATTCAGTGTGCGCGGCCTCGTGCAGCATCATTTCCTTGGACAGGAAGCCGTTGAGCAAGGGCAGACCGGCCATGGATGCGGATGCAATCATCGCCAGCGTCGCCGTGACTGGCATCAGGTTCATCAGCCCGCCAAGACGACGAATATCACGGGTACCGGCCTCATGGTCCACGATGCCGGCGTTCATGAACAAGGCAGCCTTGAAGGTCGCGTGATTGAGGATGTGGAAAACTGCCGCGGTCGCGGCCATCGGCGTGCCGAAGCCAAACAGCATCGTCACCAGTCCGAGATGACTGACGGTCGAATACGCGAGCAGCCCCTTGAGGTCATCCTTGAACAAGGCGATGAACGCACCCAGCAGCATCGTCACCAGTCCCGTGGTCGCAACGATGTAGAACCACTCGTCCGTGCCGGACAGCACCGGCCACAAGCGAGCCATCAGGAACAGGCCGGCCTTCACCATCGTTGCCGAATGCAGATAGGCCGACACCGGCGTGGGCGCAGCCATGGCATGCGGCAGCCAGAAATGGAACGGGAACTGGGCCGACTTGGTAAAGCATCCCACCAGAATCAGCACCAGCGCCGTCAGATAGTACGGAGACGCCTGAATCTGCTCGCCGCTCTGGAGAATCACCGTCAGGTCGTAGGACCCCGCGATATCGCCGAGGATCAGCATGCCGGCAATCATCGCCAGACCGCCGCCGCCCGTCACCGTCAGGGCCATTCGCGCGCCCTGCCGCCCCTCAGGCAGATGCTTCCAGTACCCGATCAGGAGGAAGGACGACAGACTGGTCAGCTCCCAGAAAATGAGCAGGAGCAGGATGTTGTCCGACAGCACGATGCCCACCATCGCCCCCTGGAAGAGCAGCAGGTAGGTATAGAAACTGCCCATCGGGTCGTCTTTCGACAGGTAGTAGCGTGCATAGACGATGATCAGCAGGCCGATGCCGAGAATCAGCCCGGCAAAGAAGAAGCCCAGCCCGTCGAGGAAGAAATTGACGTTGAGCCCGAGGCCGGGAAGCCACTCCCAGCTGGCATGAATCACGTCACCGCGAAACAGCGCCGGCGCGTGAGACATGAGCCCCACGAAGGCGAGCAGCGTGGTGACGAAGGTGCCCGTCGCACAGGCATTGCGCCCGGCGCGGATCATCAGCGCAGGCAGCAGCGCACCGATGAAGGGCAAGAGCACGATAAGGAGAAGACTCATTCCGGTTCCAGGAAAATCACTTCGGTTCCACTACGGGGCGGATGACGAGGGCAAAAAACAACCCGGTCCGGCCGGGCATTATTGAGCAAAAGTATATCTGCAGGTAAACGCAGCTTCCAGATGGCGGGAGCGCAAATGCCCTCCGGGCGTGCATTGCGGCTCCCCGGCGGCCTGCAGATTGCGTTTCAAGTGGGCCTCGTCACGCCCCCCGCGCATTCGCGCCGGTGCCAACAGAGGGACTCCATGCGGCAGCCCTCGAGCCGACGCGCGACACCGACTTCCCCGCGCCAGTCACGCTGCACGGGCCCGAACCACCGCGACGGCCCTTCACCCCTGCAGCACACACGAAGCGCCTGTTTATCAGTTTTTGCTGTTTCATTTCACTAGGCGAAATTGCGTCCCGCAGTTACCATTCACGCGTTACGCAACTCTGCAGGTCAACGTGTCCGCAAGAAAAATCGACGACGCCCCCGCACCGGCGGAGGCCAAGAACCCCATCCAGGTGATCGAGCGCATGATGAAACTGCTCGACACGCTTGCCGAGCACGCCGACCCCGTGCCGCTCAAGCTGCTTGCACTGGAAACCGGTCTGCATCCGTCGACGGCACACCGCATTCTGGGTGCGATGACACAAAGCGGGTTCGTCGATCGCTCCGACCCTGGCGTCTATCGCCTCGGGATTCGCCTGCTGGAACTGGGTAGCCTGGTCAAGTCGCGGATTTCGCTGCGGGAGACTGCCATGCCGGCAATGCTCAAGCTCCATGCAGCAACCGGCGAGAGCGTGAACCTCGGTATCCGCGCAGGTGACGAGATCGTCTACGTGGAGCGCACCTCGAGCGGACGCTCCTCGGTGCGCGTGGTGCACATCGTCGGCGCACGGGCGCCCTTGCACACCACCGCCACCGGCAAGCTCTTTCTGGTCGAGGACGGGATCGACAAGGTACGCGACTATGCCCGCCGCACCGGCCTGCCCCCGTCCACCCCGGAGTCGCTGACAACAATGCCGGCGCTGGAGAAGGAACTCGACAAGGTCCGTCGCCATGCGGTGGCCTTCGACCTCGACGAAGTCGAAGCTGGCGTGCGCTGCATTGCTGCAGGCATTCGCGACGACAGCGGCGAGCTCATCGCCGGCCTGTCGCTATCGACCCCCTCGGAGCGCTTCAATCCGGACTGGGCCCCGCTGGTGCGTGAAACCGCCAACGAGATTTCCAGGTCGCTGGGCTACATCGCAAAGTAAGCATGCGCCCGTCTGAGACCCAGGCGGGCTAGCGGCCTCAGCCCTGCTTCGCCTTGGGCGCAGCTGCAACACGCTCTGCCGACCGGCTGTCGATCCACTTGCGCACACGCTGTGCGTCCGCCGTGCGGGTATAGCGCCCGACCGAATCCATCAGCACGATGACCACCGGCTGCTGGTTGATCCAGGCCTGCATGACCAGACAGCGCCCGGCTTCCGAGATATAACCCGTTTTCGAAACGCTGATCTCCCAGTCCGGGTTCTTCACCAGCGAGTTGGTGTTGCCGAAACGCAGCTGACGCCCGCGCACCTCGACATAGCGCTCAGCGGTGGTCGAGAACTCGCGGATCAGGGGATAGCGCGACGCGGCCGCAACCAGGCGTGCCAGATCTCGCGGACTGGAGACGTTGGCCGGGTTCAGCCCGGTGCTGTCGTGAAACCGGGTATCGGTCATGCTCAGCAGACGCGCCTTGATGTTCATCGCATTCACGAAGGCCGTCAGCCCGCCCGGATAATGGCGTGCGAGCGTCGACGCCGCTCGGTTTTCCGACGACATCAGGGCGAGCCTAAGCAGTTCCTCGCGCGTCATGCGCGTGCCAAGGGACAGGCGCGAGCCGGTACCCTTGAGCTGATCGATATCTTCCTCGTCGATGGTCAGCTCTTCGGACAGGCTGGGGCTGGCTTCAAGGACGACCATGGCAGTCATCAGCTTGGTGATCGACGCAATCGGCACGACCGCGCCACCATTCTTTTCCAGCAGCACCTCTCCGGTCGCCTGGTTGGCCACGTAGAAGGCGGAAGACTTGAGCAGGGGATTGCCCTTGCTGTCCAGCGCCAGCTCCGCAGACTCCTCTGCCGCCGGCGCGCTGCGTTTCGCCACAACTTTCTTGGTCGCACGTTTCGCGGTCGACTGCTTCGCCTTGCGGGTCGACGTTTTCGCGACCGCCTTTTTCTGACTTGCCTTGTTCGAAGCCGACGTTGTCCCTTTCGAAGTGGTCTTCGATGACGCGGCCAGCGCCGGACTCAGTCCGCCTTGGACCAGCACCAGGGACAGTAACGCGGCAAAGAGAATTCTGGGCTTCATCGTGGGGCTCTGAACGAAAACGACGTGTACGTTAATTCTTAACGAAAATAGGGAGATATCAAGCTTTTTTGAAGTGGCTTGTGAAAAAAGCCTAGTTGATTGTTACATCAACGCTCGAACACCGCATTGAGATGACGCAATCTGAGTGCAGATTATCGCCCCGCCGTCACAACGACATCGCTCAGACCGAAGCATCGAGGCGCAGGAATGCCGCGACTTCATCGCGCCTTGCGAGGGTGTCCTGGTAGCCAAGATCCATCAGCGCACGGGTAAAGCTCTGCTCGAACAGCAGATAGCTCAACAGCGTCGACCCCTCGCGGCGCATGGCCCCAACCCCGCGCAAGACGGCACGCAGCAGCGGCGGCAGGGACTCGCGATGGTGGCCGGCAATCGCGTCGAGGCGCTGCGACGGTGAGATCACCAGGGTTTCGATCGGTCTCAGGCGGATGCCCGCTGCGGCACGCTGTGCTTCACTCAGGCAGCCAAGCGTCTCGTTGATGCGCTCCATGCGCTCCAGATCGACTGCGAGCCCATCAAGGAAGATGCTCGACAAGGTATGTCCGGCGATCTGCGCCGGCGACGGATAACTGTCGGTCCTCTGCCGCCCCTCCTCCGCCAGCCGCCCCGACCCGATCACCAGAATGCGGTCGGCCCCAAGGTGGATCGCCGGACTGACCGGTGCCAGCTGGCGCATGGAACCATCGCCGAAATACTCGCGATTGATGCGTGCTGCGGGAAAGACGAAGGGAATGGCGCTCGACGCCAGCAGATGATCCACCCCGAGGCGTGCGCGCGTGCCGATGCGCTGAGCGCGGCGCCAGGGCTGTATGGACGGATGTCCCGAAAAGAACGCCAGACTCTCGCCCGAGGTATACCCGGAAACCGTCACACTCACGGCGTGCAGGTGCCCGGCGTCGATGGACTGATCGATGGCGTTGAAATCGAGCGTGCGCTCGAGCAGTGCGCGCAGAGGGCTGTTGTCGAGGAGGGATCGCGGCGTCTGCCTGACCGCCCAGCCGGCGAAAAGCGCCGAGCCCCACCGCAGCCCGGAGCCCAGCAGCGCGGCCGCATCGGTGCGATAGACCTGACTCGCACAGAAATTGCGCCAGATCCACGACAGCTTGCGGACTGCAGCATTGAAATCGGCCGAATACACCGCCAGCGCAGTGGCGTTGATGCCACCGGCGGAGGTGCCGCAGAGAATCGGAAAGGGGTTTCCCGGACGTGGTCCGCGAATGTGACGAATGGCCTGCAGCACGCCGACCTGATAGGCCGCCCGTGCGCCGCCACCCGTCAATACGAGCGCTGCCCGCCCTGTTTTCTCATCCATGCCCGACCTCCCCTGAATCCATCATGGCACAGGCGCGAAGACGAGAAAACAGATCCGGACAGCGTCAGTCCTCCTGACCCGCTTCGACCACGGTAAGCGCGGTCATGTTGATGATCCGGCGCACGGTCGCCGATGGCGTCAGGATATGCACCGGCTTGGCTGCGCCGAGCAGGATGGGGCCGACCGTCATGCCTTCGCCAGCAGAACTCTTGAGCAGGTTGAAGGCAATGTTGGCCGCATCGAGCGTGGGGAAGATCAGCAGGTTGGCATCTTCACGCATGCGCGCGTTGGGGAAGACCTGCAGTCGGTGCTTGGCATCGAGCGCCGAGTCACCGTGCATCTCCCCCTCGACCTGCAGTTCGGGGTGCTGTTCATGCAGCATGCGCAGCGCGATGCGCATCTTCTCGGCCGTCGGCGAGTCGGCCGAACCGAAGGACGAGTGCGACAGCAGCGCAATGCGCGGCTCGACACCGAAACGCACCATTTCTTCCGCCGCCAGGCGCGTCATCTCGACCACCTGCTCGGGCGTCGGGTCGTAATTGACGTAGGTATCGGCCAGGAACAAGGTGCGACCCGGCAGATTGAGCAGATTGAGCGTATAGCAATGCTTGGCATCCGCACGACGCCCGAGCACGGCTTCGACGAAGTCGAGGTGCAGGCGGTGCATGCCATAGGTGCCGCAGATGAGGCCGTCGCCATAGCCGAACTTGAGCAGCAGCGACCCGATCAGCGTGGTGCGACGACGCACTTCCTTCTTCGCGTATTCGACCGACACACCCTTGCGCTCCATCAGCGAATGGTAGTGCTCCCACAGCTCATGGAAGCGCGGGTCGGAGTCGGGGTTGACCAGCTCGAAGTCACGCTCTGCCTCGATACGCAGACCAAAACGCTTGATGTTGTTCATCACCACGTCGGGGCGGCCGATCAGGATCGGGTGCGCAAGCCCCTCGTCGACCACCGTCTGCACCGCACGCAACACCTTCTCGGACTCACCCTCGGAGAAGATGATGCGCTTGGGCGCACGCTTTGCCGCAGCGAACACCGGCTTCATGATCAGACCGGAGTGCCACACGAAGTTGTTCAGCTGGGCGCGATAGGCGTCCCAGTCGGTGATCGGACGGGTCGCCACGCCGGACGTCATCGCGGCTTCCGCTACGGCCGGTGCGATCTTGACGATCAGACGGGGGTCGAACGGACGCGGAATGATGTATTCGGTGCCAAAGCCCGACACCTTCTCGCCATAGGCCGCGGCGACGATATCGCTCTGCTCTGCACGCGCCAGCTCGGCGATCGCCTTCACAGCCGCGAGCTTCATCTCGTCCGTAATGGTGGTGGCACCGACATCGAGCGCACCACGGAAGATGAAGGGGAAGCACAGCACATTATTGACCTGGTTCGGGTAATCCGAGCGGCCGGTGGCGATGATCGCATCGTCGCGTACTGCCAGCACTTCTTCCGGCAGGATCTCCGGGGTCGGGTTGGCGAGCGCCAGGATCAAGGGCTTCGGCGCCATCTTCGCCACCATCTCGCGCTTGATCACGCCGCCGGCCGACAGGCCGAGCACGACGTCCGCGCCCTCGATGATCTCGGCCAGCTTGCGCGCGTCGGTCTTCTTGGCGTAGCGCGCCTTGATCGGGTCCATCAGCGTGGTGCGGCCTTCGTACACCACGCCCTCGATGTCGGTCACCCAGATGTTCTCGACCGGGATGCCCAGCATCACCAGCAGGTCGAGGCAGGCGAGCGCAGCCGCGCCCGCACCCGAGGTGACGAGCTTGACCTTGTCGAGCGCCTTGCCCTGCATCTTGAGGCCGTTGAGGATGGCCGCGCCGACGACGATTGCGGTGCCGTGCTGGTCATCATGGAAGACCGGGATCTTCATCCGCTCGCGCAGCTTGCTCTCGATGTAGAAGCACTCCGGCGCCTTGATGTCTTCGAGGTTGATGCCGCCGAAGGTCGGCTCAAGCGCTGCGATCATGTCGATCAGCTTGTCGGCGTCGGGCTCGTTGATCTCGAGGTCGAACACGTCGATCCCGGCGAATTTCTTGAACAGCACGCCCTTGCCTTCCATCACTGGCTTGGCTGCGAGCGGGCCGATGTTCCCCAGACCGAGGACGGCAGTCCCGTTGGTGATGACGCCGATCAGGTTGCTGCGCGAGGTGAGGTTGGCCGCTTCGGCCGGATCCTCGACGATGGCATCGCAGGCGGCCGCTACGCCGGGCGAATACGCCAGCGAGAGGTCGCGCTGGTTGGACAGCACCTTGGTGGGCGTAACCGAGATCTTTCCGGGACGCGGGTAGCGATGGTAATCGAGCGCCGCAGCGCGAATCAGTTCATCCATGAGTGTCTTCCGTCTCGTCTGTATTGTGGTTCTTGTGGTTTCTCGCGTGCAGCGCCCGACACCGGAAAAACATCCAGCTTCGGTCACTGCGCGGGCCGCAAGCTTTCAAGCATACACCTGTGAAACGCGTTTTCACATTGCGAAAAGCATTTTCAGTCACTGGCGTTTTCCGGAAAATGGGACCCGTGGCATAATGTTAGGCTTTCATCGGCTGCGGACTATCCTAGTATTTTCCGCAAGTCGTTTTGCAGGATGCATAGCGAGGCCCGCTGCGGCCAAGACTGTGCAGGCCTGACGCCCGCCGGCCGCAAGGCCTTTCGAGACTGATCGGGCTCGACCGACGGGGAACGGTTTCGCTTCAGCAAACTGGAGAGCTTTTCGCCATGAGTCAACGCTTCGCCGACGCAGCCCTGGCTGCAGCACCCGATTATGTCCGTCACGAAGGCCTGAAGAAATGGGTCGCGGAGATCGCCACCCTGACCGAGCCCGACCAGGTCGTATGGTGCGACGGCTCCCAGGAAGAATACGACCGCCTGTGCGCCGAAATGGTCGAATCGGGCATGCTGATCAAGCTCAACCCCGAAAAGCGCAAGAACTCCTATCTCGCTTTCTCCGATCCGTCGGACGTGGCGCGGGTTGAAGATCGCACCTTCATCTGCTCCAAGGACGAGGGCGATGCCGGCCCCACCAACAACTGGGAAGAGCCGTCCAAGATGCGCGGCACCCTGAACGAACTGTTCAAGGGTTCGATGCATGGCCGCACCATGTACGTGGTGCCGTTCTCGATGGGCCCGCTCGGTTCGCCGATCGCACATATCGGCATCGAGATCTCCGACAGCCCCTACGTCGTCACCAACATGCGCACCATGACGCGCATGGGCAAGGGCGTTTTCGACGTACTCGGCACCAACGGCGAGTTCGTGCCCTGCGTGCACTCGGTGGGCGCCCCCATCGCCCACGGCGAGAAGGACAGCCGCTGGCCGTGCAACCCGACCACCAAGTACATCGTTCACTTCCCGGAAACGCGCGAGATCTGGTCCTACGGTTCGGGCTACGGCGGCAACGCCCTGCTGGGCAAGAAGTGCTTCGCCCTGCGCATTGCCTCGACCATGGCGCGCGACGAAGGCTGGCTGGCCGAACACATGCTGATCCTCGGCGTGGAAAGCCCAGAAGGCGAGAAGACCTATGTTGCAGCGGCCTTCCCGTCGGCCTGCGGCAAGACCAACTTTGCCATGCTGATCCCGCCCAAGAGCTTCAACGGCTGGAAGATCACCACCGTCGGCGACGATATCGCCTGGATCAAGCCGGGCAAGGATGGCAAGTTCTACGCCATCAACCCCGAAGCCGGCTTCTTCGGCGTGGCCCCGGGCACGTCCGAGAAGACCAACTTCAACGCCATGGCGACCCTGAAGGAAAACATCATCTTCACCAACGTCGCACTGACCGACGACGGTGACGTATGGTGGGAAGGCATGAGCAAGGAAGCCCCTGCACACCTGATCGACTGGCAGGGCAAGGACTGGACGCCGGAAATCGCCAAGGAAACCGGTCGCAAGGCCGCTCACCCGAACTCGCGCTTCACCGCGCCGGCCGGCCAGTGCCCCTCGATCGACGACAACTGGGAGAACCCTGAGGGTGTGCCGATCTCGGCGTTCATCTTCGGTGGTCGTCGCGCCACCACGGTGCCGCTGGTCTACCAGGCCTTCAACTGGAACTTCGGCGTGTACATGGCCGCGACCCTCGGCTCCGAAACCACCGCTGCAGCCTTCGGCGCACAGGGCGTGGTGCGTCGCGACCCCTTCGCCATGCTGCCGTTCTGCGGTTACCACATGGGCGACTACTTCAACCACTGGCTGAAGATGGGTCACACGGTGGAGAACACACCGAAGATCTTCTGCGTGAACTGGTTCCGCATGAACGAGAAGGGCGAATTCATGTGGCCCGGCTTCGGCGAGAACATGCGCGTCCTGAAGTGGATCGTCGACCGCTGCAAGGGCCGCATCGCCGCCAAGGAAACCGCACTGGGCTGGATGCCGCGCTTCGAGGACCTCGACTGGACCGATGCCGACGTCAGCAAGGCCGAGTTCGACGCACTGACCGAAGTGGACACCGCCGCGTGGAAGCAGGAGCTTGCGCTGCACAAGGAGTGGTTCGACAAACTCGAGGACCGCCTGCCGAAGCAGTTCATGCTCAAGCGCGAACTGTTTGAACTCGCGATGAACGCAGACTGATTCCATCCCGGCCGTCACGGCCGGCACGGACGACAAAGCGCCGATCCGTCGGCGCTTTTTTCTTTTCAAGGAACGAACGATGACGCCCCCGCAGCTCGCCCGCCGAATGTCCGACATCCAGCCCTTCCATGTCATGGAGTTGCTGCGCCGCGCACGCGAACTGGAAGCCGCGGGACGGGACATCATCCACATGGAGGTCGGCGAGCCCGACTTCCCCACCCCTCAACCGATCATTGACGCGGCCAGTCGATTCATTGCCGGCGGCGACGTGCACTACACGGCCAGCCTCGGACAGCCCCGCCTGCGGGAAGCCATTTCCAGCTTCTACCGCACTCAATTCAATGCAGAGGTCCCGCCCGAGCGCATCATCATCACCGCAGGCGCCTCAGGCGCCCTGATGCTGGCGCTGGCAGCAACAACCGACCCCGGCGACGAATGGCTGCTGCCAGACCCCGGCTACCCGTCGAACCGCCACCTGGTGAGAGCGTTCGAGGGCGTGGCAACGAGCTTGCCGGTCGATGCCGCCACCCGCTATCAGCCGACGCCCGAACAGATCGACACGGCCTGGGGACCCCGTAGCCGAGGACTCATGGCTGCGAGCCCGTCCAACCCCACCGGCACCCTGCTGACCGGCGCCGAACTGGTCGCGCTTCATCGCAGCACCACGGCGCACGGCGGTCTGCTGCTGGTCGACGAGATCTATCAGGGGCTGACCTACTGCGTCGACAGTTCAACCGCGCTGGCACAGGCGGAACTGGCCGAGGCGAACAACGTGTTCGTGGTGAACAGCTTTTCGAAGTATTTCGGGATGACGGGCTGGCGTCTGGGCTGGATGGTGGCACCGCAGGCCTATGTGCGGGAGATCGAGAAGCTCGCGCAGCATTTCTTCATCTCGGCCTCGACCCCGGCACAGCACGCTGCACTGGCGGCATTCGAACCCGCGACACTGGAAATTCTGGAGGCGCGCCGGCTTGAATTCGGACGTCGTCGCGACGCCCTGGTGCCGGCTTTGCGGGAACTCGGCTTCAATATCGCCACCGAGCCTCAGGGGGCGTTCTACATTTATGCGGACGTATCCGCGCTGACCTCGGACAGCGAGCAACTGGCGCGCCGCCTGATTGAAGAGGCAGGCGTGGCCGCGACGCCGGGACTGGACTTCGGTCATCACCGCCCGCGCCAGCACCTGCGCATCGCCTATACAACGCGAAGCGAGCGACTGCTTGAAGCAGTCGCTCGCATGCGTACGGTTCTTTAAGCGGCCAGGACCGCAGCCTCAGGCGGGGCGAACCCGCCTGCAGACTCAGGCAGCGCCGTCGGACTTGCGGCCAGCGGCAGTGGTCAGACGCTGCTGCATGGCCATGACCTTGCGGGCATAGGCAGCAGCGGGATCACTCAGGGCGCCACCGTAGTACTGCAGCGCGGACTTCATGCTGCCATAGCGGCGCAGGCCTTCCTGCAGCACCAGGGTGCCGACACGCACGTTCAGTTCGGGATCGAACAGCGCATCCTCGCCCCGCTCGTCACCGATCTTGTCCATGTGGAAGCGCGGGATGACCTGCATCAGGCCCTGCGCGCCCATGGAGCTCTCGGCAAAGGGGTTGAAGCTTGACTCGATCGCCATGACCGCCACGATCAGCAGCGGATCGATGCCGACGTGCCGCCCCGACTCCTCTGCCGCCAGCAGCACGGGCTCGAGGGCGACGGTCGACACTTTGTAGCGCCGCGAAACCCAGTCACGTACGCGGGCCATTTCGCGCGACAGCGTGACATCTTCTTCGACAACCTTGGCGCTGACCTTTTTGGCGGCAGGCGCTGCGGCTACAACGGGGGTTTCTGCTGCATTGGCTTCGGAAACCAATGCGTTGAAGGAAGTGGCCTGTTCGCCGTCGAGACGGCCGGAGCCGATGAATACGACTGCTACCAGACCAAGCGCCAGCAAACTGCCGTGCGCCATTCGAAACAGACCGGAACTGGCTGAGCGCCAGACGCGTTCAAAAGACGTTGCGTGATTCATGGTGTCCTCCGTGCTGTGGCCGGAACACATCGCTGCCAGACTCAGGTAGGAGCCATGACGGAACCGGGAAGGTCACCCGGTGTGGGGGCGGCTTGATGGCCGGTAAGCCAGGAAGCCGTGCGAGATGTTCGGTCGCCAGTAGGTGTAAGACAGGAGCCGCAACCAGACTCCGGTCCCGCGGTGCGCACGTCCATGACTGAAGTGCCGTGTCGCTTTAGCGAGCCCCGGCAACGCACCGAAAATTGATTGGTTTAAAACAATGCTGCAATGCAATGTGCGCGGAGTCTATTGATCTGATTGACTTTTGTCAAAACCGACCTGTTGCAGTGGCGCCACAGCGCCGGCCCGAACCCAGTCAAAGCAAGGCCCCGGGTCGGTCTTGCGCCCGGGCGCGATGTCCGAATGGCCGGCGATTTCGACCCCGGGATAACGCCGTCGCAGGCGCTTCAGGAGCGCAGCAAGCACATCGTATTGCACACTTTCAAACGCCTGATTGTCGCAGCCCTCAAGCTCGATTCCGATCGAAAAATCGTTGCAGCGTTCTCGTCCGCGCCAGTTGGACACCCCCGCGTGCCAGGCCCTGGCCTCGGTGGGAACGAACTGGATCAGCTCGCCGTCACGGCGGATGAAAAAATGCGCCGACACCCGCAAGTGACTGATGGTTGCGTAATACGGGTCTTCGTGCGGATCCAGTGAATTGGTAAACAGCTGAATCACGCCCGGCCCGCCGAAACGCTCGGGCGGCAGGCTGATGGCGTGGATGACGACCAGCGAAATCCGCTCGCCCGCCGGGCGGGCGTCGAAATTCGGGGACACGATCCGTCTCACTCCGCGCATCCAGCCTTTCACTCTGCTCACTCCCTCGTCCGCAAACACCGTGGCAGGACCGCAGGCCGCGATCCCGGGCACAGGATTCTAGTCGATCGGCGCACGTCGGGCGGCCCCTCATCCACCGGCCCTGGTCACCCGGGCCCGTCCGCATAGCGCCAATCGCTTACAATCGACACCCTGCTTTCCCACGCCAGACACCCATGAGCTACAGCCGCCCCGCTTTCGAATCCAAACTGTGCCCGCCCGACGCACTGGCATCGCGCTGCGCGCAGTTGCCGCAACCACTGGTCTTTACCAACGGCTGCTTCGACATCCTGCACCGCGGCCACGTGACCTATCTTGCTCAGGCACGCGCACTGGGTGCGGCGATGGTGGTGGCGCTCAACACCAACGCGTCAGTCAAGCGCCTGGGCAAGGGCGATGACCGTCCGCTCAACCCGCTGGAAGACAGGATGGCCGTCATGGCCGCACTTGAGAGCGTCGATCTTGTCACCTGGTTCGACGAAGACACGCCGATCGAGCGCATCCTCGCGGCGCACCCCGCCATTCTGGTGAAAGGCGGCGACTGGGCGCCCGAAGCCATCGTCGGCGCCCCCGAGGTGCTTGCCTGGGGCGGCACGGTGCATTCGATTCCATTCGAGGTTGATCGCTCCACGACGGCGCTGATCGGTCGCATCCGCGACGGCGGGTGAGCCGGACGCACGCTGCAGGCGCCAAACAGACGCCGCACCCCGCCCCCTTGCAGCTAGAATGCCCCCCGATGCCCGCTAAATCCGCCTCCGCACTGCACATCCTCGAACACGTTTTCGGCTATACCGCCTTCCGCGGCGAGCAGGAAGCCATCGTCGGGCACGTGGCCGGCGGCGGCGATGCACTGGTGCTGATGCCCACTGGCGGCGGCAAGTCGCTGTGCTACCAGGTGCCGGCCCTGATGCGCGAAGGCACGGCCATCGTGGTGTCACCGCTGATCGCGCTGATGCACGACCAGGTGAGTGCCCTGGTGGAGGCCGGCGTCAATGCGGCCTTCCTCAACTCCAGCCTCGACGCCGAGTCGGCGCGCGCTGTGGAGCGGGCGCTCTACGACGGCAGCCTCGATCTGCTCTACGTGGCGCCAGAGCGTCTGATGACGCCGCGCTTTCTCGATCAGCTCGACCACCTGCGCGACACCAACCGGCTTGCCCTGTTCGCCATCGACGAAGCGCATTGCGTATCGCAGTGGGGGCATGACTTCCGCCCGGAATACCTGCAGCTCTCCATCCTGCCCGAGCGCTACCCGTCGATTCCGCGCATCGCACTCACCGCGACCGCCGACCGCCAGACGCGCGAAGAGATCGCCACCCGGCTGCGACTGGGCGAGGCACGGCGCTTCATCTCGAGCTTCGACCGGCCCAACATCCGCTACACCATCGTCGAGAAGGACGACCCGCGCCGCCAGCTGATCGGCTTCATCCGCGAGGAATACCCCTCGGACGCCGGCATCATCTATTGCCTGTCGCGGCGCAAGGTGGAGGAAACCGCAGCCTGGCTGCATGAACAGGGCATCAACGCCCTGCCCTACCACGCCGGCCTGCCGCAGGAAGTGCGTGCCGAACACCAGAACCGCTTCCTGCGCGAAGACAGTATCGTGATGGTGGCCACGATCGCCTTCGGCATGGGCATCGACAAGCCCGACGTGCGCTTCGTCGCCCACCTCGACCTGCCACGCTCGATCGAAGGGTATTACCAGGAAACCGGACGCGCCGGGCGCGACGGCCTGCCGGCGCAGGCCTGGATGGCCTGGGGCGCACAGGATGTGGTGCAGCAGCGGCGCATGATCGACGAATCCGAGGGCAGCGAAGAGTTCAAGCGCCTGGGACGCAACCGGCTCGAGGTGCTGGTCGGACTGGTGGAAGCGACCACCTGCCGGCGCCAGCACCTGCTGGCCTATTTTGGCGAAAGCTCGGCCCCCTGCGGCAATTGCGACAACTGCATCAGCCCGCCCCAGACCTGGGATGCCACCGACGCCGCGCGCAAGGCCCTGTCCTGCGTCTATCGCACCGGCCAGCGCTACGGCGCCGGTCACCTGATCGACGTGCTGCGTGGCGAGAGCACCGAGAAAGTGGTGGAGCGCGGCCACGCCGACATCAGCACCTTCGGCATCGGCAGCGACCTCGACGAAAAACGCTGGCGCACGGTCTTCCGCCAGTTGGTCGCTCGTGAGCTGGTCGCGGTGGATCACGAGCGCTACAACGCCCTGACCCTGACCGACCTCGCCCGTCCGCTGCTGCGCGGCGAGGCCGAGTTCCTGCTGCGGGTGTCGACCGAGAAAACCCGCAGCCGCAGCCGACGCAGCGCCGCCCGCCTCGACATCCCAGGCGGCATCCCGACCACCCTGTTCGACAGCCTGCGGGCGTGGCGCGCAGCGCTGGCCAAAGAACGCAACGTGCCCGCCTACGTGATCTTCCACGATGCCACCTTGCGTGAAATCGCCCTCGCCCGGCCCGACAGCATGGCCGCTCTGGGTGGCATCACCGGCATTGGCGACCGCAAGCTAGAGGCCTACGGTGAAGACATCCTGAAGGTCGTAAGCGAGACCGGTTGAAGACGCACGACGCGCATCGTCGCCACCGTCGGGACGGGCGCTACGGTCTGATCAAGGTCAGTTACGACGCAATTCGCTCAAGCTTTTGCGCCCGAATGCCGTAAGATTTCCAAGCGCATATCAACGGACCCGGGGCGCAACACGCCCCGCCATTCATGGCCTCACTGGATCAGCTCAGCGTACTCGTCATCGAAAGCCAGCCCACCATGCGTGCGCAGCTCAGGACCATGCTGTCCTCGATCGGCCTTGCCGAGGTGCAGTTCGCGGTTTCTGCGGGCATGGCGGTGCGGCGCCTGCGTGAACGTCGCTACGACCTGATCCTGTGCGAATACAACCTGGGGGACGGCCAGGACGGGCAACACCTGCTGGAAGACCTGCGTACCCACGAGATCATTCCGCTCGACACGCTGTTCGTCATGATCACGGGCGAACGCAACTACGAGCGGGTGGTGAGCACCGCCGAGCTGTCGCCCAACGACTACATTCTCAAGCCACTTGCAGCCGAAGCCTTGCGCGCACGGCTGATGCGTGCGCTCGACAAACGCGACGCCTTCCTTCCTGCGTGGCACCTGATGGCCATCGGCGACACACCGGAAGCAATCGCCTATTGCAAGGAGGCTGTCGACAGCTATCCGCAGCACATTGTCGACTTCATGCGCCTGCAGGCTGAGCTGCACGTATCCGCGGGCCAGATGGCCGAAGCCGAGGCGGTCTACCGTGAGGTTCTCAGTGGAAAGTACATTCCCTGGGCGCGCCTCGGCTTGGCCCGCACGCTGTTCCTGAGCAAGCAGTACGATGAAGCCGACCGCATCCTGAGCGAACTGATCGCCGAGAACGATCGCTTCATTGCCGCTTATGACCTGCTGGCCCGGGTGCGCGAAGACACCGGCCGCCCCGAAGCGGCACTCGACGTCCTGCGCACTGCAAGCGAACGCTCGCCCTATCGGGTAACCCGCCTGCGCCACGTAGGAGCGCTGGCCCTGGCGGTAAACTACCCGGGGGTAGCCGAAGAAGCCCTGGCGGAAGTCGTGCGCAAGGGCAAGTACTCGGACTTTCGCGACCCGGAAGATCACGTCCGGCTGGTGCAGGCGCAGCTTGCGCTGAACCGTGTGGACGCTGCCAGCGCGACCATCACCGACCTTGACCGCAGCATGGGTGGGCAACCCAAGGCAGACCTGTGCAAGGCATTGTCGACCGCCATGCTCCACAGCCACACCGGCGAGGCTGCACGCGCCCGTGAAGCTCTGCTCGGCGCGGCCAAGGCTGCCCCGGGCGCGGCAAACATGTCGGTCGGCCTGAAGCAGGAGCTCATCAAGGCCTGCTTCGATCATCAGCTCGGCGATGCAGGCGGTGAGATGGTGATGAACATCCTGCGCACCTCGGCCGACGAGCGCACGGTGGAAACCACCCGCACGCTGATGAAATCCCGTGGGCTAGAGAAGCTGTCGAAGGAGATCGAGCAACGCATTCAGACCGAAGTAAAGGAGCTGATTTCGGTCGGCGCAGAGAAGGCCCACGCCGGTGACTTCGACGGCGCTGTGGCAGAGATGATGAACGCGGCACGCAAGATGCCCGGCAACCCGCATGTGCTGTTCAACGCCGCGCTCGCGCTGCTGCGTCACATCGAGCACCGGGGCTGGAACGAGGCCTTCGCCAGGCAGGCGCGGGCACTGATCGAGCGCGCACGCAAGCTCGCGCCCACCAGCAACCGCCTGTCTGCGATCACCGAGTTCATGCACGGACTGATCAAGCGCTATGGCATCCGGCCGGAACGGGTCATGGACAGCGCCGACAAGGCGGCCCTTTTCCGCAGAGCCAACTCCCGCAAATGACGCTTACCCCATTCCTGAGCACACTGCAGCGTGCCGCGCGCATCCTGCCGCTGCTGTTCCTGCTCGCAGCCTGCACACCAACCGGGTCGAACACCGACGCGTCGGGGCTCCCGCCCGAAGCCATCGACACCCTGAGTCTCATCCAGAATGGCGGTCCCTTCCCCTATCGCAAGGACGGCACGGTCTTCCAGAACCGCGAGCGCCTGCTGCCCGATCGCCCGCGCGGCTACTATCGTGAGTACACCGTTCCCACTCCGGGCGCGCGAGACCGGGGCGCCAGACGCATTGTGACCGGCGGCAAGCCCCCCGAAGTGTTCTACTACACTGCAGACCATTACCGCAGCTTCCGCCGCATCGAGCCCCGCCCATGAGCACATCCACCGCCCCCCGGCCACTGACCGCACTCCTCGCAGACCTCTCCCGCTCAGGCGTGCGCCCCCTGCCGCCGGGCAGCGCCGAGCGCCTGACCGCCGCCGCATCGCAGATCGGTTTCAGTTGCGCACGCATCGACCTGGGTGACTGCGAGGACAAGGCCGCGCTGCTGACCCGCATCGCCACTGCACTCGAGTTTCCGCGCTGGTTCGGTCACAACTGGGACGCCCTTGCCGACTGCCTCGGCGACCTCGGCTGGCGCCCTGCCAAGGGCCATGTCCTGTTGCTGGAACACGCCGGCAGCTTTCGCGAGCGCCACACCGAAGACTTCGAAACCCTGCTTGCCATCCTGCGCGAAAGCGCCGCCCTTTGGGCTGGCGAGCAGCTTGCCTTCTGGGCCTTCGTCGACCTCTCAGGCCCCGACGCCGGCTGAACCGGCCGGCCGCCCGCGCACTTTCCATCCCATTGATCAATATCGCTTTCCGACAGGTTCGACTGGGGACTTGAAACTGTTCGACCAGACCCTATATTTGTCTTGAAGCCGGAGGATTCACCGGCAAACATCAAGACAAGGAGAGCGAACATGAGCAACCTTTCCCGCCGTGACCCCCTCGACGATCTTTTCCGCGGCTTCTTCGTCCGCCCGGTGGATTTCGGCAATGTCGCCAACACCGAAGCGCCGCAGATGCGCGTCGACGTCAAGGAGAACACCGAAGGCTACGAGGTCCACGCCGAACTCCCGGGCATGAAGAAGGAAGACATCCACGTCCATATCGATGGCCCGGTGGTGTCAATCAGCGCCGAGCGCAAGCAGGAAAAAGAGGTCAAGGATGGCGAGCGCGTCCTTCGCACCGAACGTTACTTCGGCAAGGTCTCGCGCAGCTTCCAGCTCGGCCAGGATGTCGATGAAGCCAAGGCCGTGGCCAAGTTCAACGATGGCGTGCTGGAACTCACGCTGCCCAAGAAGCTTGCCGCGCAGGCCAAGCGTCTGACGATCGACTGATTTACGGACCCTATAGCCTTACACAAGCGGAAGACCACGGTCTTCCGCTTTTTGTTTACACCTGCGGCCACTACAATCGGGGCATCGTTTCCGGAGAAACCCGATGTCCGCTGCCAGCATCACCGCATCCACACCTCCCGCCCTCAAGGCCGAGATCCTTGCCGAAGCGCTGCCTTACATCAAGCGCTTCTTCGACAAGACGATCGTCATCAAATACGGCGGCAACGCCATGACCGACCCCAAGCTGAAGGACTGCTTCGCGCGCGATGTCGTCCTGCTCAAGCTCGTCGGCCTGAACCCGGTCGTGGTGCACGGCGGCGGCCCGCAGATCGAGAACCTGCTGGCCCGCGTCGGCAAGAAAGGCGAGTTCATCCAGGGCATGCGCGTCACCGATGCCGAAACCATGGAAGTGGTCGAGATGGTGCTCGGCGGTCAGGTCAACAAGGAAATCGTCAACCTGATCAACAAGCACGGCGGCAAGGCCGTCGGCCTCACGGGCAAGGACGCCAGCTTCATCCGCGCCAAGAAGCTGATGATGCAAAAGCTCGACGCCCCGCTCGGCGACCTCGTTGACGTCGGTCAGGTCGGCGAGATCACCAGCATCGACCCCAGCCTGATCTCCTTCCTCGACAAGGGCGACTTCATCCCGGTGATCGCCCCCATCGGCGTCGGCGAAGAAGGCGAGACCTACAACATCAATGCCGACGTCGTCGCCGGCAAGCTCGCCGAGATCCTGAAGGCCGAGAAGCTGATGCTGCTCACCAACACCCCGGGCGTCCTCGACAAGGCCGGGAACCTGCTTACCGGTCTCACCCCGCGCCAGATCGACGACCTCGTCGCCGACGGCACCCTGTCAGGCGGCATGCTGCCCAAGATCGGATCGGCGCTGGACGCAGCGCGCAATGGCGTGAAGTCGGTGCACATCATCGACGGCCGGGTGGAACACTGCCTGCTGCTGGAAATCCTCACCGATCACGGGGTGGGGACGATGATCAAGAGCAAGTAATCACGATGACGGGGGCTACGGCCTCCGTTTTTTCTGCCCCCAAAGACCTCAATGTTCCTTAACCGCGCCATCCTGCTCATCGCGCTAACGACAACGGCAGCGCAGGCAGCCATCATCACCGTTGGCCCGGGTGAAGCCATCAGCCACATCGCCGAAGCCGCGCGCATCGCCAAAGACGGTGACATTATCCTCATCAAACCGGGGATCTATCGAGCAGATGTGACCCTTTGGAAACAGCGTAAACTCGAGATACGTGGAATTGGGCAGCGTCCGATAATAATCGCGGATGGCCAAAGTTCTGAAGGAAAGGCTATTTGGGTATTCAGGCAAGGTGAGTTCAAAGTCGAAAATATCGAATTTCGTGGCACCCGCGTCAGGGATGGCAATGGCGCAGGAATCCGCTTAGAGCGCGCCAAGCTTGAAATTACCAACTGTGTATTTGAAGATAACCAAAACGGGATTCTCACCGCAAACTTCGACGATGCCGAGCTCCATATTCGCGACAGCGTATTTAGAAATGCGCCACGGGACGGCAACGATCTACATCACCTTCTTTATGTAGGCCGCATCAAACACTTCACAGTCGAAGGCAGCAGATTTCACAATGGCTTCAGAGGCCACCTGATCAAATCTCGCGCACGCATCAGTGAAATCCGCTACAACCTGATCGTAGACGGCCCTGACGGCGGTGCATCATACGAAATCGATCTGCCAAATGGAGGAGATGCTCTGTTGGTTGGCAACGTCATAGGCCAGAGCGCATCTAGCCAAAATCCGGTGGTAGTCGCTTTTGGTGCCGAAGGTCCAAACTGGCCTGACAGTCGTTTGCAAATGGCGCATAACACTTTGCTTAACGAAGGCTGGCGCCCAGCGTGGTTCGTTCGAATCTGGCAGGACAAGCTACCTCACGACACCGGGATAATCACTCGAAATAATCTAACTGTTGGACTAGGTTCTTTCACAACAACCCTGTCCGGAGATCACAGCGGCAACTATCCTTTGCTGCCCGGCGCTCTCGACCCAAGTAACCTGAATCTCGCGCTGACAGCCTCAAGCCTGCTGCGCGGTCTGGTCGAACCACCGTCAACGAACGTGCTCAATCCAACCTCAGAATTCATCTTTCCAGTGGGCACACAGCCTCTGCGCGCCCCAACAAAGTGGGTTCCTGGCGCATTTCAAAGCCCAGAAGTACCCGTTAAATCGAAGTAGGATGCGTTCTCCACTCGGACCTGCTCGCCCATCAATTTCAAGCAACGAAACACAGCTTAAGGATTTCTCTCTTCCAGCTTTGGCGACCTGAGTCCAAGTGCAAAAAAAACCAGAATAAAGAAAAAAACGGCGAGCCGAGGCACGTCAAGCAAGCTATCTGACACCCCAACAACAAAAAAAGCAGCCAGCCCGCCCGCCAGAGGTGGCGCCAGCGGGTGGTTCCTAGCGCGCCCAAATGCTACCCTGAAAAATGCTACGAAGCTCAATAGCCCGAAAGCTGCCAGTCCAAGCCACCCCTGCTCCGCAAAAAAGTGTATCCATAAGTTTTTGGCGTGCCACGGCAAATGGAAACGGTCGCTGCTAAAAAACCAAAAGTCGCTCTGAGCAGAGAAATCGCCGTTGTGCAGCAGAAGTCGGCCCTGTGCATCAATCAAACTGATGTCATCAATTTCTACAAGTCTTCCGCGATTCGCGTTTGCTACCGAAAAAACCGTGAGGCGAGGTAACCACCCACCCCCTCCCCCAAGCCTTTCTTTTCCAAGCACAAGCTCAAAACGCGACCAGTCTCGACCAGCGGGCACCTTTAACGTGCGAACAGTACAGCCATCCGCATATAGAAGATGCTTCCGGCACACCTCCACATGCAAGGGCCCTTCTCCCTCAGGCGCACGGGCACTTAATGCAAGATACAAAGGCGCTTCAAGACTTGGAGATATACGCTGCGAAACACGATAGATATCACCAAAATCCAGGTGGCCGCGAGCTCCGGCCATCTGCAGATATGACAATCCGTCCTCTCGAACAACACGATGTCCGCCGGGATATATCCCGTCTGGGACTTGCCAAAAAAATCGCTCGGAAAACTGCCCGACTCCGACCCCAAGCATCTGCTCACTTTTCAGTTTTGGTAACGATGCAGCTAAGGTCCAATGCACTATTCGGCCAGACAGGTCCTCGCTCAGCGTCCCGAAACGCTCACTCGCATAATACGTATTGAAAGTAACGACAAGCATCGCAACACCACCCAATACGACCGAGAACACCGTTCCAGATCGAGCAGAGGGACGCCAGCATAGTGATCGATTAAACCTGATCAAAACCAAAAAGCAGAGAAGGAATCCGGCTAGGGCAGCCGCAGGCAAGGCATCATTATTTTCCGCCCAATAACCGGACACTAGCACCGCATTAAACGCCAGCCACAATAAGCAGGCGATGGCTACTACCTCAACCCGCACAAACCAAAATTTCGCGCGCTCTACAAACAATACGATAACAACCAGCGCCAGACAAAGTGCGTAAATCAGATAGACACCCTTGGGAACCCATAGCATGCTCGCTAAACTAGTTGCCGCTGCTGCGGTCGCAATCAAGATCGCGTAGGTAATTGAACGTAACGACGCAACGCTTACGACAGGCGCCATTAAATATACCGCGCCAGCCAGCCCACAAATTGCCATCATGCCGCGGTAGCCGCCTGTCTGAAAAACGCCCGCAAGAAGAATGCCGAATATAACAACGAAAGCCAGCAAGGCTGCTGCATGCGGTAATCTGAACGTGATCACACCTGCCCGAACTGAATGGCGAAACATCAGCAAACAGGTCAGCCCGCCGCCAAAGGCGATACCCACATAAAGTGCACGGGTAAAAGTGGTAAAGCATGCGTATGCTGCCAACGCAAGCACCAAGCTCACGACAGGACGATAGTAAGGCGCGCTTTCATCCCGCAGCACTGCCCACAACACAAATGGCGTCGCCAGGGCCAACCAGCCGTCCAGCGCCGCACCACCCACGTTGGCTTCCCAGAACATCGCTGTTGTGCGGTAATCACTCGAAAAATTGCTCAGCCCCGGGAATGCAGCCCGCTCCCACACAGCGGCAAGCGACACGAGTAGCAGCCCCAGCAATACGCCGGTCACTAAAGAGCGAACAGACCCTTTCGGTCGAGCCCGAAGGCTTGCAACCAGCAGCGGTAACAGCAATAGAGCCCAAAGGAAACCTTTGGCAACACGCACTCCATTCAGCGGAGTTGAGTACCCCGCAAGAAGCGCTGGATCACTCCAAACCTCCACTAATGGGGTCCAGCTTGTCGACACCACGTAACTCAGAAGCATCAGTACGGCAAGGATCAACGGCAGCAGATCAAACCGCCAATCCCTCCCCGAACGCAAGGTCGTTGCGCAGGTAGACTGACGAAACCCACATACTGCAAGCACACTCAGTATCAGAGCGTCGCTTTCGGTAAAATGTATCGCGCCAGTCCATCCTGCAAGATCGACAACCGGCACCAATCCCGGCACTACGACCAGCCACCCGTCAAAACGCGCAGCAATCAACGCAATGAAAGCGCCGACAAGCGAAATTGCAAACAACGGACCATAAGGATGGGAGTAAACAAAAACCCCTAACCCTGCGACCGCAAGCGAAGAGATCAGCGCCCACGCTATGCGAGCAGCAAAGCCTGTGGTGCCTGCGGCATAAGTTGAATCACCCCACTTCATCTGCATTCAACCAAACGCCTCCTTGGATCGTTACACCCCACCGGAGAAGGGCAACACGCTCAGGCCAATTCACCGTCGACAAAACCCACTAGCGATCCGCCCACCGCAATCGAGTCAAGCTCTGGAACGGTCCCACGCAATGGGGTTTCAAGATCAAAACCAGCCGCACGGCCTCCCAGGCTCAACACCTCGTCGATGATCGACAGCCCTTCACTCTTGATATCCAAGTACTTGCTCCCGCAAGTTTTTCATACAACTTGGTGACAGATTCTACGATGCCGCATGAATCGGGTTGTTATTATAGGCGCCCAGTGGGGCTAGCCTGTGAGGGAGTTGTCCCATTCAGGTTTCTGGAAGAGCCAACTGAACCCTGCATAGACGTAAACGGAATCACCACGCCAAGTAACGTTCGGCCCAATATCAAAGATCTGACGCAGATGAACGCCACACACCTCCTGCACCAACTGATTATCGCCTCCGCGGCGCGGTCTCCGGACGCAAAGGCGCTTACCTTTGCTGCCGAGACAATGACCTATGCCGACCTGGCTAACGCGATCACAGGTTTCGCTTCAGGCCTGCGCGCGCTCGGCCTCTACCGGGGCGAACGTGTGGGCATCTACCTCGACAAGCGTCTCGAAACGGTCACCGCCTTCTTCGGGACGACTGCCGCTGGCGGAGTTTTTGTCCCGGTCAATCCGATTCTGAAGACAGACCAGGTCGGATACATCCTTCAGGACTGTAACGTTCGCGTATTTGTCACCAGCCCCGAACGCTTTTCCACCATCAGGGAAACACTCGCCACCTGTCATGACCTGCGCCACGTGATCCTTACCGGCAACCCGGTCGAGCTTCCCGCGCTGCCTGGCGCATCCGTTCATCGCTGGACGGACATCCTGGACGCCTCAGCCACTGCCGGCCATCGCGTCATCGACACCGACATGGCAGCAATCCTCTATACATCGGGAAGCACCGGTCGCCCCAAAGGTGTCGTTCTGTCGCACCGTAACATGGTCACAGGCGCGAAGAGTGTCGCCCAGTATCTCGAGAATCACAGCGACGACACGCTGCTAGCTGCCTTGCCGCTATCGTTCGATGCGGGTTTTTCCCAACTCACAACGGCTTTTCATGCGGGCGCCCGCGTCGTACTGCTCAATTACCTGATGCCGCGTGACGTCCTAAAGTCGCTCGAGAAGGAGAAAGTCACGGGTCTGACCGCCGTGCCGCCGCTCTGGATTCAACTATCACAGCTCCAATGGCCCGAGACTATCACCAAACATCTGCGCTACATCGCAAACACTGGCGGCCGCATGCCGCTGGAAACGCTCACTAAACTGCGCTCGGTGCTGCCTCAAACCAGACCGTTTCTGATGTATGGTCTCACCGAGGCCTTCCGCGCCACCTACCTCCCGCCGGAAGAAGTGGATCGTCGCCCTGACTCCATCGGCAAGGCCATACCAAACGCCGAAGTCCTCGTGCTGCGCGACGATGGCACCGAGTGTGCCGCGAATGAGCCGGGAGAGCTCGTCCAGCGGGGCGCGCTGGTCGGCATGGGCTACTGGAACGATCCCGAAAAAACTGCAGAACGATACAAACCCCTGCCGGCGGGGGTAGGCGGGCGTGAAGCCGGGCTTGCCATCCCTGAGTTGGCCGTGTTCTCGGGCGACAATGTTCTCCGCGACGAAGAAGGTTTCCTTTATTTCATCGGCCGCCGCGATGAAATGATGAAAACCTCGGGATATCGGGTCAGCCCCACCGAGGTTGAGGAAATCCTCTACGCCACACAAATGGTCGGCGAATGCGCCGCCTTTGGGATTCCGCACGACACCCTCGGTCAGGCCATTGTCGTCATCGTCACCCCCCCGCCCGGCCGCACGATGGACCTCGTCGCCCTGCAAGCTGAGTGCCGCACTCGCATGCCGGCCTACATGGTGCCCGCACGCATCGACGTTCGCGACGGCCCGCTACCACGCAACCCCAACGGCAAGATCGACCGCAAAGCCCTGGCGGGGGGGTTGTAGGGCCGGCTTCAGCCGACTCTTCCCGGGATGAAGCAAGCGCTGAGCATTCGGAGTAGAAACCATGTTGGCACCAACCCCGCCCATTCCCCTATCATGACGCCAGCCCCGGCCCACCTGCCCTATGGAGTTCATTGTGCTTGAGCAGTTCAGCGGCATTCTCTGCAGCGCCCCCGACGCGCTGGCCACAGCCACTCTGTCGCCTCACCTTACCCGCCTGAACTTCCCGTTCGGCACGGTAGGTTGCAACCCCAAATTAAGCGTATTCAATGAAGGCGGCGACGTATGCCTTGCGCTTGGCGAACCCCGCTTCAGTGACCTAGCGCTGCAGGATGTCAACACCAAGCACGGCCCGTCCGCTGCCTGGATGCAGGCATTTCGTACTCAAGGCGAGGCTGCCTTGCAGCAGGTCAGGAGCCGTTTCTGCGTAGTGTTGATTCGCAACAACGGCAGTGAGGCGTTGCTGGCCACTGACCGCTTCGGCACGTGGCCGATTTGCTATGCGGCGCAAGCTGGTGCCCTGCACTTCTCCGACCGTGCCGACTCCATCCCCGGCGTGACCCCGCAAGTCTCGTCGCAGGCCGTATTCGAATACCTGTTTTTTCACGTGATTCCGGCCCCCACAACCATCTTCGAAGGCGTGTCGCGCTTGCCTGCTGGCCACCTGCTCAAGTGGGAAGCGGGCAATGCTCAGCGCATCTGCTGGTGGCAGCCCACCTTCGACGAACAGCATGTACCGGACTTCACCGAGGCCAAACAGCAATTCCTGCAACTCATTCAGGACGGCGTCACCCGTGAAGCGGCTGGCCACAAGGTCGGCACCTTCCTGTCTGGCGGTACCGACAGCTCAACCGTGACCGGCATGCTGTGCAAGACGCTCGGGGCGCCCGCGCACAGCTACTCCATTGGCTTTGACGCCAGCGGCTACGACGAAATGGAATACGCCCGGATCGCCGCCAAACACTTTGGCGCCGAGCACCACGAATACTACGTCACCCCCGACGACCTGCTCGATGGCATCCCCCATGTAGCCACCCACTACGACCAACCCTTCGGCAACTCGTCCTCAGTGCCGGCATGGATCTGCGCCACCCGCGCACGCGAAGACGGCATCGACAAGATGCTCGCAGGAGACGGCGGCGACGAACTGTTTGGTGGCAATACCCGCTATGCCAAGCAACGCGTTTTTGGCTGGTACGACGGCGTCCCCGGTCTGCTGCGCAGGAGGCTGGTCGAGCCCACCCTCGCCCTGCCCGGCATGGACCGCATCCCGTTGGTCAAGAAAGGCGTCAGCTACGTCGAGCAGGCCCGCGTGCCGATGCCCGACCGGGTTCACATGTACAACATGCTGGTGCGCCTGGGCATGGATACGGTTTTCGAACCCGAGTTTCTCGCCCGGGTCGACACCGACCGTCCGCAACGTGAACAACGCGAAGTCTGGCAGGCCACTAATGCGCGCTCGCATATCAATCGCATGCTGGCCTACGACTGGAAATACACCCTTGCAGACAATGATCTCCCCAAGGTCATCGGCACCACCCAACTCGCCGGCGTAGATGTGGCATTTCCGCTCTTGAGTGACGAACTCGTGGCGTTTTCCGCCACCCTGCCACCAGAGTGGAAACTCAAGCGTCTCACCCTGCGCTGGTTCTTCAAGGAGGCGCTGCGCGGCTTCCTGCCCGACGAAATCATCACCAAGAAAAAGCAGGGCTTCGGTCTGCCCTTCGGCGTGTGGGCGTGCCAGCATGCCGGGCTTAAGAAATTGGCTGCCGATGCGCTGGGCAGCTTCCGCAGTCGCGGCATCGTACGCCCGGCCTTCATCGACGACCTGCTCAACGTTCACCTGCCAGCCCACCCCGGCTATTACGGCGAGATGGTTTGGATCCTGATGATGATGGAGTTCTGGATGCGAAAAAATGAGACAAACGGGTAGTTGGTCACACAATACCCCTCTCATGAAAACCTTTACTGGCGCTACCATTAGCACCAATAAACGCTCCCGGAAAAGATCATGGCGCACATTATCCTGTCGCAGACTACCGCCAGCATTTCTGAGCTGAAACGCAACCCGATGGGCACTGTCGCGGCCGGCGAAGGTTTCCCTGTTGCCATTCTCAACCGCAATGAGCCTGCTTTTTATTGCGTACCTGCAGCGACCTATGAAGCACTGCTCGACCGCATCGAGGACCTCGAACTAAACGCCCTTGCCGACAGCCGGGTCGCCCAGGATGAGATCAGGGTAAGCCTGGATGAGCGATGAACTCAGCTTCAAGCGCGAAGCACTGAAGGAATGGCAGGAGCTCGACGCAACCGTCCGCGAAAAGTTCAAGAGCAAGCTGGCCGAGCGGCTTGATTGCCCACGAGTGCACAGTGCTCGCTTGCATGGACACCCTGATCGCTACAAGATCAAGCGACGTAGCGCCGGATATCGGTTGGTGTACGAAGTACGCGACATGGAAGTCGTGGTGGTTGTTGTAGCCGCAGGCAAACGTGAGCGCGACGCAGTCTATCGGGCTGCAGCCTCCCGATAGCCGAGAGAAACACGAGCACGCCTGTCTTGAATCGACCCTAAGCCCTTGTAATCAAAACCGAGACCTGACCCCGCCCATGGAAACCCGCAAGCTCCCGGCCCACACCCCGATGTCGCAATTTTCCTCACAGGGAAACGAGCTCGTTGTCGGCGGTATTCCGCTCTCCCAACTGGCCGCGCGAGTCGGGCGCACCCCCTTCTACGCATACAACCGCCAACTTCTCACCCAGCGTGTGGCCGAACTGCGCGCAGTGCTTCCCCCGCAGATCAAGCTGCATTACGCGATGAAAGCCAACCCGATGCCAGCGCTGGTGTGCCACATGGCAACGCTGGTGGATGGCATCGACGTTGCCTCGGCGGGCGAACTGATGGTAGCGCTCGATGCGGGTGCCAACCCCCGGGAAGTCAGCTTTGCAGGTCCGGGCAAGAGCAATGCCGAACTGCGCCAAGCCGTGGCGGCAGGCATCCTGATCAACGTCGAATCCTTTCGTGAAGTCCCTGTCCTCGCAGCCGTATCTGCAGAGCTCGGCCTGCCTGCGCGCGTTGCAGTGCGCGTCAACCCGGACTTCGAGCTCAAGTCTTCCGGCATGAAAATGGGTGGGGGCCCCAAGCAGTTTGGCGTGGACGCCGAACTCGTGCCCGATCTGCTGGCCGAAATCGGCCGCGCCGGGCTCGCCTTCGAAGGCTTTCACCTCTTTGCCGGTTCGCAAAACCTCAAGCCTGAGGCCATCGTCGAAGCCCAGCAAAAAAGCTTCGCCCTCGCCAGACGACTGGCGGAACATGCACCTGCCCCGGTCAAGTTCCTCAACCTCGGTGGCGGCTTCGGCATCCCCTACTTCCCCGGCGAACAACGCCTCGATCTGGCCCCAATCGGCGAGAACCTTGCCGCCATCGTCGCCGAGGCCGCAGTCAAGCTGCCACACGCCGAAATCGTGATCGAACTTGGGCGTTACTTGGTGGGCGAGGCCGGCGTTTATGTATGCCGCATCGTCGACAAGAAGGTCTCTCGAGGCCAGGTGTATCTGGTTGCGGACGGGGGCTTGCATCATCACCTGTCGGCCTCCGGAAACTTCGGCCAGGTCATCCGCAAGAACTACCCTGCGGCAATCGGCAATCGCATGGATGCAGCGGAAACCGAATCCGCCTCAGTGGTGGGCCCGCTTTGCACCCCACTGGATCTGCTCGCAGACAAGATGCAACTGCCGCCTGCCGAACCTGGCGATCTGGTCGTGATCTTCCAGTCGGGTGCATATGGTGCGAGTGCCAGTCCGCAGGGCTTTCTGGGACATCCTTCAGCAATGGAAATTCTGGTCTGAATTTTGCACAACCGTTTGAATCAAATTTTGGACGCCATTCGCCTCGGTGCAATAAGGCACATTCCAAAATGGTTTGTAGCACGCACGAGCACGCACTTGTTCCTCAAACGGGCCAGCCGCACTTAGCCCTGACGAATACCCTCCGCAAACTGATGCGCTCGCAGCCAAGCCAGCGTGGCCTCTGCGACAGACTGGCGCGCCGCCGCGCTTGAGAACGTGTGATCTGCACTTTCAAAGTGCCGCGTGCAAAAACGTGGCGAGTCCAGCAGGCGGCGCCACCCTTCATCGTTTGCAGACAGGTGTTCAAACTCACGCGCGACGTGGTCACGACCACTTAGAAAGATGGCCACCGGAATCGAGCAAGGCGCCAAACTTCGCAACATACGCGCCGGCAAGCTTGCAGCATGGGCAGCTTCCGGTGGCCCGGCCTCGTGTTTGACGGTCAGCACCTTGTCCGCTGATGCCTTGACACCACCGAGCGCGGCACGCACATTTACCCCGCCGCGTAGCAGCTTGACCCAGAACCTCTTGTCGAACAGCCTGCGCAAATAGTAATGCCTCAGCATGGTACGCGCAGCGCCGGCAGCCGTATGTACCCATGGGTTGAGTAGCACCGCACCGACCACTTTCGGATTTGCCCCCAGTCCCAGCCCAATGGCGCTCGCGCCATCGCACAGACCCCATAAAACCACCTGCTGCATCCCGGGCACGGCTGCGATAAAGGCCGCAATCGCTACGTCGACGTCCCGATCCACCGCATCAAAGTCCCGCGCCTCGCCCGTCGCATCACCCATCCCACGATAGTCGAAGCGCATGCACGGCACACCATGCGCAGCAAGAAAACGGGCCAAAAACACAAACTGCCGATGGCTACCCACACGGTATTGCGGCCCGCCAACAACGATCATCACACCTGTGGTTGCGCTCGTCTTGGGGATGCTGACAATACCGGGCAGCGACTCCCCCGCGCACTCAAACAACAACGCACGCTCAGTCACGGTCATGGAAGGCTCCCAGCGCCTTGCAGCTTTGATCGATCAGTGCGGGCACTTCCACGACCTCCTGAGTCGTCCAGAATGCCGGGCCACGCAGGGTCTCACAGCGCGCCTCGACGCCGACCTTCGACCAGTCGGCAGCCAGCAGCTGAACCGCAGCGGACGAGGCGGGCACCTCAGCACCACTCAACTCCAACACATGAACCGTGCCTTGAAACGACGCCGGCAGGCTCATCGTCGTCGCCTCCAGGCCACTACCCAGTGCAGGGCTGACGCCATATCCTGCAACCTCGACCACTCGACCGGCAGCCAGCTCTTTCCTCAGCATAGATACCGACACCCCGGCATCCGAGTCGCCGAGCATCTGACTCACACTGTGCAGACGCAAAAACTGCTGTAGATGCAGGCGCCCACTCGCCACCGGTTGCCACAACAGCAGCCCCTCCGCCTTTGATCCAGCACACAGCCACGACGCGGCCAACAGCGCACCCGCTCTCACGCCCCACAGCAGCAAGGGCCCTGACGACTGGGCACGCAACCATTTAGCACCCAGGGACACATCAGCTAACCAGCCCGACCACGATGCATCGGCAAAGTCACCGCTGCTGTCGCCACAACCCAGAAGATCGATCTGCAGTACCAGCCAACCTGCATCCGCAAAGGCCCTGGCACCGAGCGCACTCATACGCCGGGTCTTGTTCAGCTCCTCGGCAAATGGATGCAGATGGAGTATCAAGCCCCGCGGCTTTCCGGCGGGCCGGTGTACCATGCAAAAACGCTGCCCAAAGGCAGCGTCCAGAAAAAAAACCTCCAGTTTTGCCACCGAGCGGCTCTAAGCGAGCTTGCCCCTGACAAACTCAACCAGGGTTCCTACCGTTGCAAAGGTGGCACCGTCGATCTCGTCATCCTCAACAAAAAAGTCGAACCGCTCCTCCAGCAAATTGATGACACCAACGACGGCCATCGAATCCAGCTCGGGCACAGCGCCCAGCAACGGGGCTTCCAGCTCGAACGCAGCCGAGCGGCCGCCCAGACCAAGAACCTCGTCGAGGATGGTCAGCACTTCAGTCTTGATGTCCAACGAATTACTCCTGCCTGTCGTTTTCATTTTGAATGCGGCCATAACTAGCTTGCAGGCCGGGTCGGGTTGATATTATAAGCACCGAATCGGCCGCCGCCACAGAGTTGTCCCGTCAAGTTGCCCACATCCCGCACCTTCCTCCATCTGAGCAAGCCCTGAAGACATGAAGCGCGTGCTGATGATTGCTTACCACTTTCCGCCTCTGGCGGGCAGCAGTGGCATACAGCGCACACTGCGCTTCGCCGAGCATCTTCCGGAGTTTGGCTGGTCGCCAATTATCCTCACCGTTCATCCTCGGGCGTACGAACACACTCATGCGGGCCTCCTCGCCGAAATACCGCCAAGCGTGCAGGTCCTTCACGCACCAGCCTGGGACGCCTCTCGCCACTTCTCAGTCGCGCGACGCTACCCGAGGTTCCTGGCCCTGCCAGACCGCTGGGCCTCATGGCGCTGGGGCGGCATAGCAAGTGGGCTGCTTGCGCTCCGGCGCTATCGCCCGGCTGCGATCTGGTCAACCTATCCCATCGCCACCGCACACACGATCGGCAGCACACTTTCACGCCTGGGCGGCCTGCCCTGGATGGCTGACTTCCGCGACCCGATGGCGCAGGACGGCTACCCCACCGACCCAACGCAGTGGCAGCATTATCTCCAGATCGAGCAGCGCACCATAGCCCAGGCTGCAGCGAGCACCTTCGTTGCGCCAGGCGCACTTGCACACTACAGACAGCGCTATCCGTCTTACGCTGAGCGAATGCACCTGATCGAAAACGGATACGACGACAGCCTGGCGCACTCAGGCGAACACGCACCGTCACTAAACCCTGGCCAACTCACCCTGCTACACAGCGGCATCGTGTATCCAAGCGAACGTGACCCGTCACATTTTTTTGAGGCGCTTGCTCAATTACGCATGCAGGCCCCCGAGCTTTTTGGACGATTACGAATTCGCTTTCGTGGCGCTATTCACGACGACCTGCTTCATGCGTTGGCCCGACAGCACCATCTCGAAGAAAGCATTCAGATCTGCCCCATCACCGACTACCGCAACGCCACGCGCGAAATGCAGGCAGCCGACGGGTTGCTGCTGATGCAGGCCTCAAACTGCAACCAGCAGATTCCAGCCAAGTTCTATGAATATCTGTCGACCCGACGTCCCATACTGACCCTGTCCGATCCAACCGGCGACACCAACATGAGCGCCCGAGCTGCCGGCCTTACTGCCTGCGCCCCGCTCGACGACACGCCAGCCATTGTCAAGCTGCTACATCGTTTTGCCAGCACACCTGACGAAGGCACCCACGCGCGAGAAGCCAGCATCGAAGCCGCATCACGTCGTGCGCGCACCGCCACGCTGGCAGCACTGCTCAATACCTTGGTCGCACACGGGAGCGCACTCGAATGACCGGCAACAATCCGGCCAACGTCAACCCTCGCGAGCCGCACTTAAGCGCCGCCTGGTTCGACTTGCTCTGCCACACTGCGCTGCCCGAAGGCACCCTGACCGATCAAATCGAAACGCCCACCGCAACCGGTAACACCAGTCTGCTACGACTCATGCGTCAGCCATCCACCCCCTGGAAACTTGAGGCACTGGCAAATTTTTACAGCCCCATCTATGGCCCCGTCGACCATGTGCTACCGACGTCGGAAGCACTCCGCCAAGCCATGCATGCAATCCGCACCGCCCGACACCAACGCACGGCCGTGCTTGAACTCTCACCACTCGATCCAGATGACGACTTCTTCTCCACCGCACAAACCGCCTTGAATCGAGCAGGCTGGCTGACCGGCCGTTATTTCCGCTTTGGCAACTGGTTCGCGCCCATCGCATCAAACTCGTTCGCAAACTTCATGGCAGAGCGCCCATCTCGCCTTCGAAACACGCTGCAACGCAGCCAGCGGAAGATCGAGCGCCTTCGCGCTGTATCCATCAGCATTCACACCCTCGCGGACCACACACTGACGCAAGCGATTTCGGATTTCGTAACGGTTTACAATCGTAGCTGGAAGCAGCCTGAACCCTACCCTGACTTCATTCCCGGACTGTGCACCCTGGCCGCACAACGGGGATGGCTGCGCTTGGGCATCATGCGATCCGAGGGCTATGCCATCGCTGCACAACTCTGGCTTGTATCCGGCCAACGGGCACAGATCGTCAAATTGGCTCACGACCCCGACTGGAAGCATGGCTCAATCGGCACGGTGCTGACCGCAAAACTGATGCAACATGTTATCGAATGCGACCATGTCACCGAAATCGACTACCTGATTGGCGATGACAACTACAAACAGGACTGGACGCCTCAGCGGCGCGAGCGTCATGGACTGATCGCCTTCAATCCGGGCAGTGCGCGCGGGCTATTGGAAGCCGCTCGTCATTTTGGCGGGCGTATCCTGCGCCGCAAGCTCGCCTCCCCAACGCCGTCATAACATTCACTCCATGAACCCAGCCAAGCGCCACGGCATCACCGGCGGAACCCTATTCACCATTGCCATGCGCTGGACTGACCGCCTCATCGGTCTTGTCAGCACCCTCATCCTGGCACGCCTGCTGATGCCTGCTGACTTTGGCATCATCGCCATGGCAACGCTTGTGATCGCACTGGCCGATGTGCTCCTGGATCTGGGGGTCAACATCGCACTGGTGCGCGACCGCAACACAACACAAGCACACTTCGATACTGCATGGACACTGCGCCTGATCCAGACCACCGCCTCCACCGCTCTCATCATCATCCTGGCGCCCTACGCAGCAGAATATTTTGGCGACACTCGCGTCACACCTGTATTGCAACTGCTCGCGTTCTCCATGCTGCTCGCAGGCTTTGAGAACATTGGCATTGTGGCCTTTCACAAACAGATGCAGTTCGGTGCAGAATTCCGCTTTCTGTTTCTGCGTCGCATATTCGGTTTTATTTTGACAATCGGCGCCGCGTGGAGCCTGCAAAACTATTGGGCGCTGGTGATTGGCATGCTGGGCAGCCGCGCATTTGGTGTTGTGCTGAGCTATCGGATGCACCCCATGCGCCCCCGTTTAAGCCTCGCCAAGCTACGAGAACTGTTCGCCGTCTCGCAGTGGATGCTGATTCGCGGCCTGGGCGAATTTCTGCACAACAACATTCACCGATTTATCGTGGGGCGTTGGAACAACTCGTCAGTCATGGGCGCGTACACGATCGCCAATGAAATCTCGACGATGCCCTCAGCCGAACTCATCGCACCCATGAATAGAGCCCTGCTACCCGCCCTTGCCGACACACGGGATACGCCCGCCGAACGCGAGCAACTCTTCTTGCTGTCCTTGGGTCTGCAGGCCCTGATTGCCCTGCCCGCTTCCGTGGGGCTTGCGCTGGTGGCCCCGCTGGCTGTGCCGATACTGCTAGGGGAGCCATGGCGAGACACCATTCCCCTACTACAAATTCTCGCACTTACCGGCATTGCTCACAGCCTGACTTCAAGCAGCCAATACCTGCTCATCGTGCTGGGCAGATTGGCGCAGGCATCGTTCATCATCTGGGCGCAGGTCGCAGTATTTATCATTCTCGCGATCACACTGATCCCTGGCGCCCACGCCGAGCAGATTGCGCTCCTTAGACTTGGCGTCACCGCGCTTTCAATCACCCTCACGGCTTGGACAATTCGGCAGTACGCAGGGATTGGGCTGCTCGGGGTCGTCCGCACCACCTACCGCCCAATTCTCGCAACGATATGCCTGGCTGGCATCCTGATCAGTATCGACGTGCCGCCGGTTGCACCGCCCCTTGCGCTGCTGCTACAAATATTCATTGGCGCCGTTGCCTATACCTGCACGATATTGGTGCTGTGGATCGTGCGTCAACGCCCTGCGGGGGCTGAGGCATGGCTGATCAACAAACTGGCAGGTTTTCTGAAGCGACGGCAGCAAAATTAAGCCAAGCCCTTCACGGACAGCAGCCAATTGCCATTACTGTGGCACACCCGCGTGCTAAGGTCCGGTTCGCATCATTTACTGGAGTCAAATCCGCTGTGTCGGCAAAAAAATTCCTGATTGCTCGTCTGAAAGGCGCCTACATCAAGTATTTCCGCAGCTACGGCATTTCCGAACTCACTGATTTTCTGAAGTCAATCGGCATTCATCAAGGCGACACCGTCATCGTGCACTCATCCTGGCAGAGCACGAGTGGCTTCACGGGCAATCCTGCACAATTCTGCGCAGCACTGCGTGACGCTGTCGGCCCGACTGGCCTCGTCGTGATGCCCTCACTGACCTACCACAACATGAGCTCTGCTGAGTTTCTAGCCAGTGGAAAACCCATGAATGTCCGTCGCAGCCCTTCGGCAATGGGCCTACTTTCAGAAGTATTTCGACGCGGAAAAGGTGTCGTTCGAAGCCTGAGCCCAACACACCCCTTACTGGCGTGGGGAAGGGACGCTGAGAGTTTTATTGAAGGGCACGAAAATACCGAATATTCATTCGGCCCCCAGTCACCCTTCGCCCGCCTGCTTGAAAGGAATGCACTTATTCTTTGCGTAGATACAGGCTTCGCCTCTATCACCTTCACCCATTTTGTTGAAGACCGCCTTGCCCATACCTTGTCCGTCCCGCTCTACGAACCCGAGCCCCTCATCGGCACCGTGATCGACACCGCAGGCCAAACCATCAAGTGCCCCACGCGGGTACTCTCGGCCCAGGCAAACCGGCTTCGACGCGAACCCCGCCTCGTCGCCCACCTCACCGCATCCAGTGTCCTGCATCAGGGCCGCCTCGGTAACACCCAAATGACATGGATCCGCGCCGCAGACCTGACCCACGGCGCCGAGCAACTGGCGGCAAGCGGCGCACACTTCTTCGACAAGCCAGCAGCGGTGGGCTAAGGCAATGCTGTTCAACTCTTACGAGTTTCTGTTTCTGTTTCTGCCGCTGACGCTTGTCGGCTACTACTTCATCGCCCGCTCGGGACGCGAAGCCGCCATCATCTGGCTGGTGCTCGCCTCTTTGTTTTTCTATGGCTGGTGGAACCCGATCTACCTGCTGCTGCTGATGTTTTCGATTGGCGCCAACTTCGGGTTTGGCCAATTGCTGGCTCAGGCGCACCGCGCAAACGACGGCCGGGCAGGCAAGCGCTGGCTGTGGGGAGGGGTGCTGTTCAACCTCGCCCTGCTGGCCTGGTTCAAGTATGCAAATTTTCTCGTCAACACGGCCAATGTGCTCGGCAGCACAAACTACCACCTCGAAACGATCATTCTGCCGCTTGCCATCTCATTCTTCACCTTTCAACAAATTGCCTACCTTGTCGACGCCCGCAACGGTATCACCAAGGAATACCGCTTTACGCACTACGCGCTATTCGTCACCTTCTTTCCCCAACTCATCGCCGGGCCTATCGTCCATCACCGCGACATGCTTCCGCAGTTCATGCACAAGGAAGCCATGCATCCGCAGGTGGCGAATATCGCGATCGGACTCGGTATCTTTGCCATCGGCCTTTTTAAGAAAGTCGTCCTCGCCGACGGCGCCGCCCAGTACGCCACCCCGGTATTCGGCGCGGCCGAGCACGGCGAAACTCTGAGCTTTCTCGTGGCCTGGGGCGGCGCCCTGGCCTACACGCTGCAGTTGTACTTCGACTTCTCCGGCTATTCCGACATGGCCATCGGCGCTGCACGGCTGTTCGGGGTCCGCCTTCCGATCAACTTCCACTCCCCCTACAAAGCCACCAGCATCACCGAATTCTGGCGTCGATGGCACATCACCCTGTCCACCTTCCTGCGCGATTATCTCTATATTCCGCTCGGCGGCAACCGCGGCGGACGACTACTACGCCATCGCAACTTGCTGCTCACCATGCTACTTGGCGGCCTCTGGCACGGCGCGGGCTGGACCTATGTCGCCTGGGGCGCGCTGCATGGCATCTACCTGGTCATCAACCATACATGGTCGAGCCTGAGCTCCCGCCTGTGGCCCACGGGTCTGCTGCCCGCGGCGTGCGCCAAAGCGCTTGGCTGGCTACTGACCTTCGTCGCGGTCGTTGTGGGCTGGGTGTTCTTCCGCGCGGCAAACTTCGATGCCGCGCTCACCGTACTCAGCGGCATGGCGGGCCTCAACGGCATCGCCCTTCCCAACGCAATTGCCGTGCGCCTTGGCGCCACCTGGGACACCCTCCAGGGCATCGGCGTCAGCAGCTACATTGGGGGCGGCGCGCAGTTCACCTTAACCTGGCTCTGGATCATCTGCCTGCTACCGCTCGCGCTCGCTATGCCCAACACCCAGGAATTCATGGAGCGCGCCGAACCAGCCCTCCGCCCCTACCGCGGCAGGACAGCCGACGAGATTCGGCCGTTCGCCCGACTTCAGGCTGCGTTGCGCTGGCAGCCCAGCCTGCGCTGGGCGGTCATCGTGGGCATGCTGGCCAGCGCAGGCATCCTGGCGATGACCCGCGTTTCCGAATTTCTTTACTTTCAGTTCTGACCCATGGACGACCGTCGTCAGCATCGCCGCTACCTTGCCGCCTTTCTTGCCACGGCGGTGGTGCTCGCCCTGGGCACAGCCTTCGTCAACTATCGCATCGACCCTTACGGCATCTTCGGCAGCCCGCGCACTCCGGGCTTCAACGCACTCAAACCCGCTTCTCATGAGCGCGTTCGCATCACCAAGCCCTACCAGGCCGAGCGCGCGCAGCCACGAACCGTTATTGGCGGCAACTCCCGCCCCGAACTCGGCCTCGACCCCGACAGCCCGTGCTGGGCCGCAGCCGACCGACCGATCTTCAACGCTGGCATTCCAGGCGCCAGTTTTCGCCTGCAGGCAAGCTACGCAAAGCATGCCTTGCTGCAAGGCAGGGGCAGTCAGTTGCTGATGGGTGTGGATCTGGCGGACTTCCTGATCGATCGCAGGCGCACCTACCCCAGCGCCCAGGTAGCCCCCGTAACAAGCTCGCCCCCCCTATCGAGTGACGAACAGCGCCTCGCGCCACAACTCACTGGAGCGGGCCAGGCCGAACATCTGCAGCAACGTACCGCCGACCGCCTCACCGCGCTTTTCTCCCTCACCACCCTCGGCGACAGCCTCGCCACCGTGGCGGCTCAAGGGAACCCCGACGCCGCCACCCGGCTCGAGAACGGCTTCAACCCCGCGCGCGACTTCTACCCCATTGTGCGTAGCGAAGGGCAGCATGTCCTGTTCGAACAAAAAAACCAGGAAATCACTGGGCTGTTTGGCCGCCCCGGGCTTGCCATTCACGACGCCAGCGGCCGTGCCGCACCTGCGTTCGCAGACTTACGCGGACTGCTCGCCTGGGCCAAGGTGCAAGGCATCCGCGTCACCCTTTTTATCAACCCATACCATGTCGACTACCTGGCCACCATTTACCGTGCCGGACTGTGGCCCGAAATGGAGGCATGGAAGCGCGAACTCACCGCCATTGCCGAACAGCACAACACCCCGCTGTGGGACTTCAACACCGTCGACGAATACTCCACCGAACCCCCACCCCCACGCGGCGACACCCGCAGCATGCTGCGCTGGTTTGTGGAGCCGGCGCATTACCGCAGCGAACTGGGGGAAAAAATGATTGCGTCGATGCAGGGGCAGACCTGTGACGCAGTCCAAGGCAAGGCCCAATTCGGCGTATCACTTCGCGAGGCAGGCCTGTCAAATCATCTTGATGCGCTGCGTGCTGCACTTGTGGCACATGTCGAAGAGTTGCGATAAGAGTCCTTTACGACTTGCGCGTGATAATAATTCGTTGATCACGTACTTGTTTGACTGGAAGCATCCAAAATAATGCTTCCGTTAAACTTCTCATCGATCAACTATCAAAGATATCCGATCTTCGGGGATTCATCGGGCAATTTCGCGTGCCAATCTGCCGAGTCCAATCTTCTCGCTAAGTACGCGAGCACCGTCATACGTCAAATGACCGCCATCCACATACAAGTAGGTCGCGCCTAGCTTTGTCATACAAACACCCTTTGAACAAAGCGCCTCATCCAGCCGAATTACCTCAACGTCAGCGCTGACCTCAAGTTGGTCTAGAAAAGCATTCACTGCTCCATTTTTTCGCAGGTGATCAGCGTATGGGATGCTGCAGTCAGCGGTCGGTGCGCCAAGCACCAGCTTCCCTTTTGCCGTGCGCTCAAGACACGAACCAACGTTAAAATCACTTGAAGGCGTAGGCCCCACTACGACCACCTTTTTGCCCATTTTGCGCAGGGTTTCAATGGTTCTGCCGAGGTGATCGAGCAGCACCTTCTGTCCCGGCTCAACAGCTTCAGCACCTCCGCCGCCAGTGGTCCAAAGCTGCCATTTATGGCGACCATCGTTACTGATCAGGTATTGCCGAAACGGGCTAGCGAGAATGACCGTTTTGATATGCGCTGATTCCTTGATGTGATCGAGCACCGAACGGTTGTACTCGATACACGACTCGGCCCAATGGCGGGTGTAAAAGACCTTGCTGATCGGAGCAAGGTCGAGTACGGGTCCGCACATTCCCATTGTTGCCTGCGTAACACCTTCATCAGTGGTCGCCAGAACGCCTGTGACCAGATGCATGGCGTAGGAATCACCCCATACGAGGATGCCCGGTTTATCCGAGCTACTACACTCGGCTTTCGGCTCAAACGCGCCGTCCGAGACGCACGCTGCCGAAAACCCGTCGTTTGCGCGACGAATATGGGAAAAGTCCTCTTCCGCCTCGTACGCACGTGACAAGCCAAAGGGCAAAACCGCAAGCAAGCAAGTCACCGCAAGCGTCTGCACCAAGGTCTTTCTCGAACCAGGTAGCGTCACTTCCCGGCACGGGCGCTCAACATAGCGAAAGAGCAGATACCCCAACACCACGCTCAGTCCAAGCGCCATCAACCTCTCCGAAAGCCCGACCTCAGCAACGCTCGCATTCTTCAAAAAGGCAAATACGGGCCAATGCGCCAGATAGAGCGAGTAGGAAAAGTCGCCGATCCTGGCCAGTCCGCCAACGAAGCGCGAGCCCCGTAAAACTTGGTGCCGACGTGCGATCACCACCAGCGTTGCAACGCATACCAGCACCGCATCCACGCCCGGGTGGTGTAGCCCGAGGGGAAACAATGGCACTAGCAACAGCACACAAAGTGCCGGCCAGAACAACAACGCCGCCGGCCGCTGGAGTCGCTCTAAGTCGCGAACTGACAGCACCGCCAACAGGGAGCCCAGCCCCAACTCCCAGGCACGCGTCGGCAACAGGTAGAAGGTCGCCACCGGTTTGTAAGCCACAAGCAGCAAACAGAACAACAAACTGGTTGCCACCATCACCGCCACCATCCCCACCCAATGCCTGCGCGGACACAGCAACATCGCCATCGGCAGTACAAAGTAATACTGCTCTTCGATCGAGAGTGACCAGATATGAAGTAGCGGCTTCAAATCCGCCGCCCCGTCAAAATATCCAGACTGGAAAAAAAGTACGAAGTTGGCAGTGAATGTGAGTGCGCCGAGCAACTGCCCGATGTAGTCGTTCAACTCGACGTCGTTGAGCATCATCGGCGCGAGGAGCGCTGTGACCAGAAAGGTTACATACGCAGCGGGTAGCAGTCTTTTTGCCCGGCGGTAGTAAAAAGTCGAAAACTTGAAATCGCCTTGCTCGACGCCTTTTTTCACCAGCGTCGTGATCAGAAAGCCAGAAATGACGAAGAAAATATCGACGCCCAAATAGCCCCCCGCCAGCACACCAAGATCGGCGTGGTACAGCAACACGTACGCCACTGCTAGCCCACGTAGCGCCTGGATATCGGTCCGAAAGGCTGACTGCATCGTTTCTTTGCTCCACAATCTCATCCGACGTACAACGAAGGCCTTGCGCGCATACCCATCGGATTTAGTGTGTTGGCAAGACAAGCAACAACTACTTCACAGCAGTCTCACAGAATCCAAGTATCATTGACAAGCTCATTTTAGCGACGATCGCAAGCTCGATCACCGGCAAAACTATGCGAATAATTGACTCTCTCCAGCATCGTGCGCTCATCATGCGCGACCAACTCGGCATCGGTCTTACCCCCCCCACCGACAACCGCATACACCTCGACGCCGCAATTGCATGGTTGAAGCACGCACAGGACGTCACCGGTAACGATGGCGTCGCTCAAACTTGGTTGGTCCGCATGAAAAAGTGGGCGCCATCCTACCCTGAGACCACCGGCTACATCATCCCCACGTTCTACCGTTATGCAGCACTGACGGGCGACGCCGACGCGCGCGCGCGCGCACGCCGCATGGCAGATTGGGAAATCGACATCCAGCACCCCAGCGGCGGCGTGCTGGCAGGTGCGCTGGGCGATGCGGACCAACCCACCGTATTCAATACGGGGCAGGTCATCTTTGGCTGGGTGCGTGCCTTCGAGGAAGAAGGTGACGAGCGCTACCGAAACGCTGCTGTGCGCGCAGCAAACTGGCTGTGCGACATCATGGACGACGACGGCTGCTGGCGTAGTTGGGGATCGCCGATGACAGGCAAGCAGATCAACACTTACAACACCCGCTCGGCCTGGAGCCTTGCACGCACGCACGAGATCACCGGTGAGCAGCGCTATCTGGATGCCGCCGTGCGCAACTGCGAATGGGCGCTCACCCAGGCACAGCAAAATGGCTGGCTGGACAACAACTGCCTGCAGGATAATACCCAGCCTTTCACCCACACCATCGCCTACGCCATGCGCGGGCTGCTGGAAATAGGCTCCTACGCCCAGCGCGAAGACTTTCTGATCGCCGCACGCAAGATTGGCGACGCCATGATCGCGACACTACCCCAGGACGGTTTTTTACCCGGCCGTTTCGACAATCAGTGGCGGCCCACGGTGAAGTGGTCCTGCCTCACCGGCGATTGCCAGCTCGGCATCAACTGGGGGCGGCTCTACCAGATCACCGGCGAAAAAAAGTACCGCGAAGCCACCTCGCGCGTACTGGGCTTCGTCAAAAAGACCCAGCAGCTCGACTCAGGCAACGACAGCACCCGCGGCGGCATCAAGGGTAGCCATCCGATCAATGGCGGCTACCACCCCTGGCAGTACCCGAACTGGGCCACCAAGTTTTATGCCGATGCGCTGATGATGGATGCTTCAAATTGCAGCCACTCAACACTCAAGCAATACGTCATCAGCCACAAATCCGCATGAGCCCGCCCCAGGCCAATCGACGTCCAATCGTCGCCTTCGCCCATCACCCTTGGGTTGAGCCCGAATGGATGAATCGCCAGCAACTGCTGTCGCGCCTTGGCCAGCGCGGCTGGCCCGTGGCCTACAGTTGCGGCCCGTTGGACTGGTGGCAGCGCGGCACACCGCGCTGGGCTGCGAGCTCACTGCTCAACCGCGTCGAAGACCGGGACAACATCCGCGACATCATCCCCGGCCGCATTGGCGCCCGCTGGAAGCGGCATCCCGCCTTTGACCGCCTCGCCCTTGCGCGCCATGCAAAGTTCATTCGCAACGCCGTAGCCAGACCGGACGAACGCATCATCGCAATGCTGTTCGACCCTCAGTTCTACCCCTACATCGAGCATCTTCAACCCTGCGACATCACCTTTCACGCCTATGATGCCTACGCGGGCCAGTCAGGTTGGACGGAAGAAAAAGCTCACTTTCAGGCTGCACTGTTAGGCGAAGCACAAGTCATAACGGCCTCTTCCGAGGCCATTGCCCGCTACCTAAACACCCCCAAGGCCATCGTGCTGCCCAACGGTGCGGATGTTGACAGCTTTTTAGGCGCAACCAAACTGCCTGAACCCGACGATCTCCGGGACATACCGCACCCCCGTCTCGGCTACGTGGGCGCCATTAACCGAAAGGTCGACCTCGTACTCGTTGCAGCCATCGCCAAACAGCGGCCAGACTGGCACTGGGGGCTTGTTGGACGAATCGAACGCAACGAACTTCTGGCGGACGAATACAACGCTGAGGCGTTCAGGCTATGTGAGTCACTGCCCAATGTGCACTTCCTTGGGCAGAAAGATCGGCGTGCAGTCCCGGCTTATGTGGGCCACATGGATGTTAACACCATGTGCTATCGAGCCAAGGGCGATGGATGGTGGACTGCAATTTCTCCACTGAAGCTGCACGAGTACCTCGCCGCCGGACTCCCCGTTGTCAGCGCAGAAATTGAATCGGTCATCCCCTACAAGAGCTCCATCGCTCTGGCTTCAGACCTTGGCACTTGGGTCGATCAGATATCCAATGCTCTGGGCACGCAATCCATCCAGGCACAAGAGTCACGGTGCGAAGTGGCGAAAGCAAACTCGTGGGATGCAAGAGTTGATCAACTGGAGGGGCTGCTCAATGAACACAGGAAAAAATGAGCCCATTCGATGACAAACGTGTGCATTTCCTCACCTCAATCGCCCCCTCCACAGTGCCTTTAGGGAAGCTCTGATCTATTCAGAGCCGGTAAAATACTGAAG
>TARA_R110001583_G_scaffold194956_1_pt1 | contig 88042 bp, 83 predicted proteins | sample TARA_R110001583 | Tara Oceans TARA_R110001583 (sample SAMEA4398432) | marine metagenome | biome: Polar Biome; feature: [MES] marine water layer (ENVO:01000295) within the mesopelagic zone...; material: water (ENVO:00002006), including particulate matter (ENVO:01000060) such... | reverse complement strand
GCCAAAATCAAACAAAATGGGTCATATTAAAGGAAATATGCTTTATACCAATGCAATAATACAGATCGATACTGTCGATTTAACATATCCGACCTTGACGATCCCCGCGCATTTGGCCAAAACAAAAGAGCCGGTGCTTTTGCACCGGCTCTTCGTCACGCGCAACCGACGGCGGGGTCGGGGGACTTGCAGATTATTCTGCAGACCGTCGAAGGCGCGAGAGCAAAGCCGGTCCGGTAACGGACCGGCTTTTTCGTGGGCGGGGCCAGCGATAATGCCGCCAGCCCCGCAAATTTTAGTTAAAGTTCCGGGCGATCATCTATGACCGGCTTTTCCTTTTTATGGATCGTGCGGCGCGAGAACGTGCCAACAATCACCATAAAGAACAGCGGGACGAAGAAAATCGCCAAAACAGTTGCCGCAATCATACCGCCAATAACCCCGGTACCCACGGCAATACGGGCGGCCGCCCCGGCACCGGTACTAATTGCCAAAGGCAAAACACCCAGCGTAAAGGCCATTGAGGTCATAATAATCGGACGCAGACGCTGCCGGGCAGCTTCCACCGTTGCATCAAGCAGATCCATCCCGTCTTCGTAAAGATCACGGGCGAATTCAACAATCAGAATGGCGTTCTTTGCCGACAGGCCAATTGTGGTCAACAGGGCCACCTGGAAGTAAACGTCATCGGGCAAGCCGCGCAGCAACGCTGCAACAACCGCACCCAAAACGCCCAGTGGCACCACCAGCATCACGGAAACCGGAATTGACCAGCTTTCGTAAAGAGCCGCAAGGCACAGAAACACAACAATAACCGACAAGGCATAAAGCGCAGGTGCCTGGTCACCGGCGGCACGTTCTTCATAAGAAAGCCCCGTCCATTCCAGACCAATACCCTTTGGCAGTTTGGCAACCATGTCGGTCATGGCATTCATTGCTGTGCCCGAACTGACCCCCGGTGCTGCCTGCCCCTGAATGTTAAGGGAAGACAAACCGTTAAAGCGTTCCAGACGGGGCGAGCCATAACTCCAGGACGTTGTCGAGAATGCCGAAATCGGCACCATCTCGCCCTTGTCATTGCGAACATACCAGTTGTCCATATCCTTTGGCATCATGCGATATTTGGCATCTGCCTGGATATAAACCTTTTTAACCCGGCCTTTTTCCATGAAGTCGTTAACGTAGCTCGACCCCCAGGCCGTCGACAAGGTATCGTTGATATCGCTAATTGCAACACCAAGTGCCTTGGCTTTTTCCTGATCGATATTAACCTTGAATTCAGGCATATCGTCCAGACCATTGGGACGAACCCCCTGCACTGCCGGGTTTTGTGCGGCCATGCCCAACAACTGATTTCGCGCCGCGACAAGGGCATCATGGCCAACCGCACCACGGTCCACCAACTGCATGTCAAAGCCGTTTGCGGTTCCCAGCTCGACAATCGCCGGCGGGGTAAAGGCAAAGACCATCGCCTCCTTAATCTGGGCAAAAAAGCCATAGGCACGGCCAATGATGGCCTTCACCGACTGATCTGGCGATTTACGCTGCGACCAGTCTTTCAAACTGACGAAGGCAATACCGGCATTCTGGCCGCTACCGGCAAAACTGAAGCCTGCAACAGTGAAAATACCATTCACATTTTCTTTTTCGTCATTCAGAAAATGATTTTCGACTTTTTTCAAGACATTGATTGTCCGTTCCTGCGTCGCACCGGCAGGCAACTGCACCATCGAGAACATAATGCCCTGGTCTTCGTCGGGCAAAAACGAGCTTGGCAATTGTATGAACAAATAGCCAAGGCAGCCAACCAGACCAACATAGACCACCAGATAACGCCATTTGCGGCTCACAACATGGCCAACACTGCCCTGATAGAACTTATTGGTTTTGTCAAAGCCACGGTTAAACAGGCCAAACAGGCCCTTGCGGCTATAGGGATCGTGATGCGAGTTTTTAAGCAAGGTCGCACAAAGCGCTGGTGTCAGCACGATTGCAACAATCACGGAAAGCACCATCGCCGAGACGATTGTGATGGAAAACTGCCGGTAAATAGCCCCGGTCGAACCCGAGAAAAATGCCATCGGAATAAACACCGCCGACAGCACAAGGGCAATACCGACCAACGCACCGGTAATCTGGTCCATCGACTTGCGTGTTGCATCGCGCGGCGACAGACCATCTTCAAACATCACACGTTCGACGTTCTCCACCACCACAATGGCATCATCGACCAGAAGACCAATCGCGAGCACCATGGCAAACATGGTCAGCGTATTAATGGAATAGCCAAATACAGCCAGAATCCCGAATGTACCAAGCAACACCACCGGAACGGCGATGGTCGGAATAAGGGTGGCACGCCAGTTCTGCAAAAACAGGAACATCACAAGGAAGACCAGAACCACCGCTTCAATCAGCGTGTAGACCACTTCCTCGATCGAAACTTTAACAAACGGGGTGGTATCGTAAGGATAAACAATTTCCACACCGGCAGGCATATATTGCTGTAATTCGCCGATACGGCTTTTAACAGCTTCAGCCGTATCAAGCGCATTTGCACCTGTCGCCAGATTGATACCGATACCAACCGACCCTTTGCCGTTATAACGGGCAACGACGTTATAGCTTTCTGCCCCGATTTCCACACGCGCAACATCGCCCAGACGAACCTGGGAACCGTCGGTATTCACGCGTAACAGAATGTTCGAGAATTCTTCGGGGGTTTGCAAACGGCTTTGTGCGGTGATGGTGGCATTAATCTGCTGCCCTTCAACCGCCGGAGCCCCGCCGATCTGACCGGCTGAAACTTCGGTGTTCTGGGCTTCAATGGAAGTGCGAACATCCGAAACGGCAAGGCCATAACTGATCAGCTTGTTGGGATCAAGCCACACACGCATGGCGTGCTGTGCCCCAAACACCGACACACTGCCAACACCGTTCACACGCGAAATCGGGTCCTTCATCGTGTTGGCAACAAAGTCGGCCAGGTCATGGACGTCGATATTGCCATCAGAGGATACAAAACCCACAACCATCAGGAACGACCCGTTGGACTTGGTAACGTTAATACCCTGCTGCTGAACCTGGCTCGGCAGGACGGACATTGCCGCCTGCAACTTGTTCTGTACCTGAACCTGGGCAATATCGGGGTTCGTTCCGGCGTTAAAGGTCAGGGTAACCTCGGCACTCCCCGTCGAGTCACTTGTCGACGACATGTAGCGCAGGTTATCAAGGCCGTTCATCTGCTGTTCGATCACCTGGGTGACCGTATTTTCAACAGTTTGTGCCGACGCGCCCGGATAGGTTGCCGATATCGCCACCGAAGGCGGCGCAATTGACGGGTACTGTTCGATCGGCAATTGCAGAATCGACAGCCCCCCCGCCAACATGATCACAAGGGCGATCACCCAGGCAAATACCGGGCGATCAATGAAAAACTTTGCCATCAGATACTATCCTTACCGGGATGCCGACTGTGCGTCGTCGCCCTTTGCAGCAACCGGTGTCACCGGTGCGCCGGGGCCAACACGCTGCAAGCCGTCAACAATGATGCGATCGCCGGGGTTCAGGCCTTTGGTCACAATCCAGTCTTCACCCTTGGACTGCTCAATCGTCAGCGCCTTGGCTTCTACCGTATTGTCGGACTTGACAGTATAGACGTAAGCAGAACCGTCCGGGCGCCGCATCACGGCACGTTGTGGAACCAGAAAGGCATTCTCAACTTCGCCCTGGTCAACAAAGGCGCGGACAAACATGCCCGGCAACAGCACATTTTCAGGGTTGTCAAAAACAGCCCGCAAACGAACCGTCCCGGTGGTTTCATTCACCGTGACATCCGAAAACTGCAACTTGCCAACATGACCGTATTTTTTACCCGTCGAGTCCACAATCAGGCGAACATCAACGCCATCGCCATCGGCGGCACTTTTAATCGCGCCCGAGGCGATGCCCTGGTTAATCCGCATCAGACGGCCACCGGCCTGCGTCACATCAACATAAATCGGATCAAGCTGCGTGATCGTTGCCATGGCGGTTGCCTGGTTGGCCGTCACAAGTGCACCTTCGGTTACCGATGAAGCCCCGATTTTACCGGGTATCGGTGCGATAACATTGGTGTATTGCAAATTGATCCGTGCCTTGTCGATCTCGGCACGAGCCGACGCAACACTGGCCTTGCCCTGGGCTTCGGCAGCAATGGCATCGTCGCGTGTCTGTTCACTAACAGCTTGATTCTTGATCAACTTGTCATAACGGGCACGGGTTTTGGTTGCCTGATCCAGCGTTGCCTTGGCACGGGCCAGTTCTGCCTGTGCCGCATCCAGGTTAGCCAGATAAACACTTTGATCAATCAGATAAAGCTGCTGGCCTGCCTTGACAGCCGCACCTTCGACAAAATTGCGTTCCTTGATGATGCCGTCAACCTGCGGGCGGACATCCGCCTTGCGCGATGCGACGGTGCGCCCCGGCAATTCAGCAACGAGGCCGATTGTCTGGGGCTGAACCTCAACGAAGGTTACCTGCGTTGCAGGTGCCTGCTGGGCGGCGGTATCGCCTCCCTTTTGCTCGCCGCAAGCCGCAACAGAAACAACCATTACCGCCAGACAGGCCACTTTTAGACAAGAACGAACGGACAAATTTTTCTTCCTTCCAGTCCCGAAATGCAAAGCTGTTAGATCAGCCTTGCCATTGCTTTTAATGATACTGTACTGTACAGTACATATTGTGCAGTGCCGAAGCAAGCCCCAAAAACATAAGGCCCGTTAAAATTATGAGCGAAACTTTACACCCTGTTGCAAAACAAAACTCCCGCGGCGAAGCCCGTCGCCGGGCGATGCTGGATGCCACATGGGAAATCCTTTCCACCAAAGGGTTTGTGGCTGTTACGTTGAACGACGTTATCTCCCGCTCTGGTGGGTCGCGCACCACCCTTTATGACGCCTTTGGTGGCAAAGATGGTCTTATCGCATCCGTGCTGACCGAAAAGTGTCAGGAGTTTGCCCAAACCCTGCAAACATCCCTTGTCTTTGACATATCCCCGCGCGAGGCGCTGGTGAATTTCACAATCATCATGACGGAAAAACTCACCGACGAGGAATCCATCAGACTAATGAGTTTCTTACGGCTCGAAATGGATCAGTTCCCCGGTATCCAGGAGACCTTCATGAAAAGCGGCCCAAAACCCGTCATGGAAGGCATTACTTCATTTTTTCAGCGCCAGAACGACATTGGCAACATGCAGATCAGCAACCCCGAATTGACGGCGAGAATGTTCCTCTCCATGATTCACGGACAATGGCGGGATCTTGCATTTGAAACTGTCCCACAACATCTCCCGTCGCGAGCGGAAATTGTCGAAACCGCCAACCAGCTGGTCGATTTGCTTCTTAACGGCATCTGCCATCCCAGGGCGTCAGACACGTGACTTCCTTAAGATGGAAAAAACCGGCACATCATACAAACTCTAGCATATCTACGTATATTGCAACGCAACATTAAATTACAATTTTTAGCCCCGGTAAACCGTTCGTCATCACTTTTTTACTTTTATGCGACAAAAAAACGCACCTTAATATCCCGGCCTTAAACGCCCGGCATGACAGTATACGCGCGCAAAAATAGCACAATCCGGCCAAACCGATGCTACAAAATCTCATATTTGATCAAACCGTCACATTTACAATAACCCTTCTTCATCATTATCAATGACGCTCATCTCACGTTGCCAAACTAACCATGCTCGTTCAAAAATGCGTCCTTTCGGGCAAATCCGGTCGTAAACACAGGTACGATTGCGCACCAATACGTAAAATTCCGACCTAACCCTGAATCTCCACACCCTGTTTATCGAGTCACCCGGCACCGGGATAATATTTCATACATTCGCAAAGTCACATCCTGGCACGATGTCACAAAATCGTGATGCCGAGCCTCCGCTGGCCCACCTGCCCCATCTTCACCAAAATCATGCATCATCTTTCCCGCGATGACTTCATAATCAACGAGTTTACATAAATGAACATGGCCGTTTTTGATCATCGACCAAGCATCAAAATGCCCCGATTAACGGTATTTTTGTGCCTGACAGCCAGCGTACTTGTCATGCCTGGTCTCGCCTCGGCCATGGACGTTACAAAAGCCCGTCAGATTTTGCAAAAAATGATGGCGCGATATGATGTTACGGCCACCGAAGTCACCGCAGCCGCCCATGATGGCAGTGCGCGTTTTAAATATGACAATGTTTTTGTGCCTTTGGGGGGATATGAAGGTGACCGCGACCTGGTGATGAGCACCGTCCAGATTGATGTGAAGGACGATAAACGCGGTCCGCGTTATATCAGCATTGACGTCAATCTGCCCAAACAGGCACAGATTACCGCCAAGGAAACCATTAACCAGCGCAATCTGACCCTGCATAACGCCCGCGGCACCGTAACCTGGGACACGAAAACCAATGCGCCAGAAGGGTTTACCGGCCTTGCCAATTTCCTGGGCGCAGACGAGCCGGTTTCACGCCAGCAATCGATGCTGAGCGATCTGAAAATTTCATGGTTACAACGCAAAGTCGACCTCGCCTGGCGCGACGCCGAATGGACGGGCCCCAACCGTGAAAAAAGGGGGGCAATGAAATCGGCCGAACTAACGGTTTATCCTGATAAAGACGGCACCACCCGCCTTGATTATGCCCATGATGGCATGTGGCTGCCGGGCCTGTTTCAACCGCGCACCGTGCGCCTGTCGGGCGACGCCACCGGCATTCAATGGATCAGGGCGCGCTCGATTTTGCAACAGGGTTTGACCGATCTGTTATCGGGGATACGGCCGGCGCTGGTGCGCAACAACATCGCCAATGCCCTGTGGTACGAAGCCCTTAAAACCGGCAAGCCGATCGAAATTGAAAACCTGTATGTCGAAAGCCGCAACCTTGAGGCCGCCGGCACAGGACAATTCGTACCGCAGGAAAAAGCCGCATATGGCTTTAAGGGATTGCTGGACCTTGACCTGGTGGGACGCGACCAGTTGGAATATCTTTTGGGAACCCCCAAAAGCCCCACCATTCTTGGCGCGCTGTTCCCACCTGCCGTTGACGGCCTTGCCGCGGGCAAACCCGGAAAACAGGGGATGAGCACATACAAACTGCAATTGCTCAGCGATGGCAGCATCACCGCCAATGGCCTGACCATCATGAACGGGCGTGGCCGCTAGCCTCATCTTGTCTCGCGCCTCTCGGCACTGAAATTATCGGCCCGCCACACCATCCCTAAATGGCTGGTGTGGCGGGCTTTTTGGTGTTCGCCGTCCATCAAGGCATGTCCAATCCCCGCGCCCTGTCCCGGCACATATTCCATCCGCCCCTATCGCGGCAATGCCGCGAGGCTTGCGACGAAAACAAGCCGCACAAAGAGCTACTCTTTCAAGCCGGATCGAAATTATTCAAGGTTAAAACAGCCAACAATATCCCTCACATCCTCCCCGGCGCTTTGTAACTTTCTGTCGTCAAATATCAAAAAACAGTCAGGTACTTTCATTAAACTTGACAATATCCCGATATATTGGACAAATTGGTCTGACGTCTGATGTCTGATGGCATACCAGAAGATGCCCGGCACGGATGCACAAACGACTAATCAGGGATCAAAGTGTGGCAGACATAACGGGTACCGGCTTTACACCCATTGCATCAGCAGGACGCCGCGATGCAATTTTGGAAGCGCTGACCGGCTTTATCGTTCAATCAGGCTTGCAACCCGGCGACCGTCTGCCGCCGGAACGCGAACTAATGGCGGGGCTTCAGGTCGGCCGTTCCAGCATCCGCGAAGCCATTGGCCATATGCAGGCACGGGGCATTGTCGAAATCCGGCGCGGGTCGGGCACCTATCTGAAACGCCCGGTTACCGAAAACACCGTTTACATGCCGCTTTCCATCGCCAGCCAGCGCGATGGCCTTTTGCAGACCCTCGAAGTTCGGCGCGGGCTGGAATGCGAAGCAAGCGTTCTGGCGGCCAAACGCGCAACCCGCGAAGATATCGAGGAAATGCGCGCGGCCCTTGAAACAATGGAAGCCGTCCATCTTCGCGAAGGAACCGCAGGCGAGGCCGATCTGGTTTTCCATCTGTCGATCTATAAAGCCGCTGGTAACCCGCTGTTTGAACAATTACTGGGCCAGATGCGCGAAGCCTTTGAATCGTTCTTTTCCATCCCGTTCAACCGCCCCGATTTTGCGCGGGATTCCTTTGAATTTCATCGCATGCTGTTTGACGCCATCGAAAGGCGCGACCCCGAAAGCGCCCGGCAGCATACCCTCGCCATCCTTGAAGTCGTTGAGCACGACATCGTGAGAATGTCCAATGAACACCAATAAGCCCCTCATCGGTAAGTCTTCCCCGTCAACCACCGTTGCCCATGATGAAACCCATTTTGGCACTGCGGTTGTGCCGCCAATTTTTCAGACCTCGCTGTTTGTTTTTGAATCCTTCGCCGATATGGTCGAAACCTATTCCGGCCAAAAGGTGCGCCCCGTTTACAGCCGCGGCCTGAACCCGACCGTGCGGGCCTTTGAAGAAAAAATCGCCAAACTGGAAAAAACCGAAGATGCCCTTGGCTTTGCCAGTGGCATGGCCGCAATTTCGGCATCGGTTCTGTCGGTTGTAAAACCCGGCGACCGTATTGTCGCCGTCGACCATATTTACCCCGATGCCTATCGTTTCTTTGAAATGATGCTCAAAGACCTGAACGTTACCGTGGATTACGTCGATGGCCGCGATGTTGATGCAGTGGACAAAGCCCTGCCCGGCGCAAAGCTGCTTTATCTTGAAAGCCCGACATCATGGACCTTTCAGGTTCACGACATTGCCGGTCTTTGCGACATTGCCCGCAAACACGGCGCTGTTTCCATGATCGATAACAGCTGGGCATCACCCATTTTTCAACAACCCGCACTGCTGGGCTGTGATGTTGTTATTCATTCGGCATCGAAATATCTGGGCGGACACAGCGATGTGGTTGCCGGGGTTGTGGCATCAAGCAACGAATTTATCGGTCGCTTGCGCGGGCAGATTTTGCCATATCTTGGCAGCAAGCTTTCGGCCTTTGATGCCTGGCTTTTGTTGCGCGGCCTGCGCACCCTGCCCGCCCGAATGCGCGAACATCAACGATCAGCCCTGGCTATTGCCCAAAAACTTTCGCAACACCCCGAAGTTACGGCGGTTCATCACCCGGCACTGGGCCGGAACCTGCCCGATGGTTTAACCGGGGCTTCAGGTTTGTTCTCCTTTGAATTTTCACCCCGCGTCAACATCCCGCTTTTTTGCGATGCCCTTGGCATTTTTAAAATCGGGGTCAGTTGGGGCGGCCATGAAAGTCTGGTTGTGCCCGCACTGGTAACGCGGGCCCAGGTTGGCGGCCCAAATTCGGCACTTCGTTTCAACGTGCCGGAAAATCTGGTTCGCCTTCACATCGGCCTCGAAGACGCAGATGACCTTTGGTCGGATCTGTCTGCGGCCATCGATGCTGCCCTTTAAATAACAAAACGTCTAATATCAGGGGACTTCACATGAATTGGAAGACAACAATCCTGGCAGGTGCAGCTTTGCTTGCGCTGGCCAGCCATGCCTATGCCGATACCACGTTAAAGCTGGTTGAAGTCATTACCAGCCCGGACCGCACCGCAACCCTGAAATCGCTGGTCAAGGAATATGAAGATGCCAATCCCGGCGTGAATGTGGAAATCACTTCACTGCCATGGGGCCAGGCATTTGAAAAATTCGCCACCATGGTGTCGGCGGGGCAAACGCCCGATGTTGTTGAAATGCCCGATACCTGGCTCACACTTTATGCCAATAACGGCGCGCTTGAAAGCCTGGAACCCTATTTGAAGGACTGGGACGCGACAGCAAACCTTAACGCACGCACGCTTGAATTTGCCCGTGCGGCAGGCAACGAAGCCTATATGCTGCCATACGGTTTCTATCTGCGTGCCCTGTTTTATAACAAAAAACTGTTCAAGGAAGCCGGTGTTACCGAAGTACCAAAAACACTGGAAGACTTCCACGAAGCCGCGAAAAAAGTTTCGGCATTGCCCGGTAAATCGGGCTATTGCCTGCGCGGCGGGCCTGGCGGACTTAATGGCTGGGTGATGTTTGGTGCGGCGGCGGCCGGGTCAAACGAATTTTTCACCAAAGATGGCAAAAGCACCTTTGATTCCGAAGGCTGGGTCAAGGGTCTGACATACCTGACCGACCTTTACAAAGACGGCCTGGCACCAAAAGACAGTCTGAACTGGGGCTTTAACGAAATTGTTGCCGGGTTCTATTCGGGCACCTGTGCCATGCTTGACCAGGACCCCGACGCCCTGATCGCGATTTCCAGCCGCATGAAAGCCGAAGATTTCGGCATTACCACCATGCCCAAAGGCCCGTCTGGCAAAGCCTTCCCGACCATTGGCTATGCCGGTTGGTCGATGTTTAAGTCCAGCGAACACAAAGACGAAGCATGGAAACTGATTTCCCATCTGGAAAGCAAGGATTCCAACCTGACCTGGAACAAGCGCATTGGCGCGCTTCCAATTTACAAGGGGGCTGAATCCGATCCGTTCTTTGCGTCTGACCAGTTCAAAGGCTGGTTTGCCGAACTTTCGGACCCCGATGTTTTCCCGACCGTGATGCCGACCCATCTTGAAGAATTCGCCTTCTTTAAGGATTCACTGGTCATCCGCACCAGTCAGGAAGCCCTTCTGGGCCGCATCACCCCCGAAGAACTGGGCAAACAGTGGGCCGATTACCTGACCCCGGCCCAGCAGAAATGGATGGCGACAAAGCCGTGACCAACATGACTGATGTCGGAAAACGTCCCGCCGCAAGGCGGGGCGTATTTTCCCGCAAGCTTTCCGGCATACTTGAACCCTATTACTATGTATCGCCCGCCGTGGTGCTGATTGTTGCGGTGATGCTGATGCCCCTTATTCTGGGCTTAAGCTATGCCTTTCGCGATATTCGCATTCTGAACCCGTTTAGCGGCGGGTTTGTCGGGCTGGCCCATTTCCAAACCCTGGCCCATGACAGCGCCTTTATCGGTGCGCTGATCAATACCGCCTGGTGGACCTTTGGCTCGCTGGTGTTCCAGTTTTCACTGGGGCTTATTCTGGCATTGCTGCTAAACCGCCAGTTTTTGGGGCGCAGGCTGGTTCAGGCCCTGGTGTTTCTGCCGTGGGCGGTGCCAACTTTCCTGTCCGGGTTAAACTGGGCGTGGATGTTTAACCCCGTTGTTGGTCCGCTGCCCCACTGGCTGACCAGCATGGGCATTATGGATGCGCCCTTTAACATTCTGTCCGACCCCGATCTGGCAATGTGGGGGCCGATCATTGCCAATATCTGGTTTGGCATCCCGTTTTTTGCCATCACCCTGCTCGCCGCCCTGCAATCCATTCCCGGCGAATTATACGAGGCCGCCTCGATCGACGGGGCAACAACACGCCAGAAATTCATCAGCATCACCGTCCCCTTCCTCGCGCCCACCATTGCCATCACATTGATGCTGCGCACCATCTGGATTGCCAATTTCGCCGATCTGATTGTGGTGATGACCAAAGGTGGCCCGGCCGATTCAACCCAGATCGTCGCCAGCTACATCTTTACCCAGGCGTTTCGTCGCCTTGATTTTGGTTATGCCTCGGCCATCGCGGCTGTTTTGCTTGTTTTATTGCTGGCCTATGCACTGGCCGTTATTGCACTGCGCCGGGCGATGACCCACGCGGATCGTTAACCCCAAAGGAATTCGGACATGTCAACGCCCGGCAAATCCCGGCTTCGCAAAATGGTCTATTGGGGCACGCATTATCTTATGATTGCGGCTTTCGTGGCCTTTGCGCTGTTTCCGCTTTACTGGCTGCTTAAGGTTTCGGTTACACCCAACGATATCCTTTATACCGAAGGTGTGCGAATGTGGCCGTCACGCACCACGTGGGACAATTACACCTTCGTGATGACGCAAAGCAATTTCCCGCATTACTTCATGAATTCGGTGATTGTTTCGGGTTTTACTGCCCTGTTTACCTGCGTGATTGCAGCGACAACCGGCTATGCGTTTTCACGGTTTCGCTTTGGCGGCAAAATTATCATTGTCGCCCTGATGCTGATCACGCAAATGTTTCCCCTTGTCATGCTGATCGCGCCCATTTTCCGCATTCTCGCCCCGCTGGGCCTGACCGACAGCCTGACCGGCCTGATCATTGTCTACACCGCATTTAACGTGCCCTTCGCCACCTTCCTGATGCAGTCGTTTTTTGATGGCATCCCCAAGGATCTGGAAGAAGCCGCCATGATTGACGGCAATACCCGCTTTGAGGCTTTCCGCCGCATCATCCTGCCGCTCACCCTGCCTGGCATTGCCGCCACTCTTGGCTTTGTCTTTACTGCGGCATGGTCGGAATTGCTTTTTGCGCTGATGCTGGTCAGCAGTGAATCGGCCTCTACCTTCCCGGTCGGATTGCTCAGTTTCGTTTCCAAATTCGGTGTCGATTTCGGACAAATGATGGCCGCCGGTGTGCTGGCCCTGATCCCGGCCTGTGCCTTCTTCCTGCTGATCCAGCGTTATCTGGTTCAGGGGCTGCCGGCAGGCGCGGTCAAAGGATAAACGAGGACAAAATGGCTTCAATTGAAATTACAAATGCCCGCAAAAGCTATGGTGCCGTCAATGTTCTTCACGGCATCAATCTCGATATTCAGGACGGCGAGTTTATTGTGCTTGTCGGCCCGTCGGGCTGTGGCAAATCAACGTTATTGCGCATGATTGCCGGGCTGGAAGAAATTACATCGGGCGACATCAGCATTGGCGGCAATGTGGTTAATGACCTGCAACCCAAGGACCGCGACATCGCCATGGTGTTTCAGTCCTATGCGCTGTACCCGCATATGACCGTTGCCGAAAATATGAGCTACGCCCTGACCCTGCGCAAAACCGCCAGGGAAAAGGTCAGTGCCGCAATTGACAATGTCGCCGGTATTCTTGGCCTTGATGCGTTGTTGCACCGTCGGCCCAAGGCCCTTTCGGGCGGGCAGCGCCAGCGTGTTGCCATGGGGCGCGCCATTGTGCGCCAACCCCAGGCGTTTTTGTTTGACGAACCCCTGTCAAACCTGGATGCCCGCCTGCGCGAACAGATGCGCACCGAAATTCGCAAACTGCACCGTCGCCTTGGGGCAACGTCGGTTTATGTCACTCACGACCAGATCGAAGCCATGACCATGGCAGATCGCATCGTTGCCATGTATGACGGCATCGTGCAGCAGGTTGGCACGCCACTGGAAATTTATGATCGCCCGGCAAATATCTTTGTTGCCTCGTTTATTGGCTCGCCAGCGATGAATTTTCTGTCGGGCATCTATAACGTCACCGGCGAGGCTGCCGCCATTACCCTTGATGACGGCACATTAATCCCGGTTTTGGCGACACCCAATGCCAAAAACGGGCAAAAGCTTACCCTTGGCGCGCGCCCCGAACATATCGACATTGTAAAAAGCGGCAGTGTGCCATCGGTTACCGCCAATGTTGACCTGATCGAACCGATGGGCCTTTCAACCCTGATTCACGTTACCCTGGCCGGTAAACCGGTTAAGATATTTACCCTGGCCCGGCCAGACCTTGCCATCGACAGCACCGTTCAAATCGCGTTTAACATGGATAAAACCCATATTTTTGACAGCGAAACCGAATTGCGGATGCCCCCGGCCAGTGAACCGCTATCGGCACAAACCGACTAGCCCTGCATCCCGGTGGCTTTCACCTGCCCGTTGAATATCGAAAGCTCTTTGCAAGGGTCGCAGTTTTATCTCTGCGGCCCTTTTTTCATCTGCAAGTTTGTAAATAATTCTGGAAAATCCACCAAAACAACCCAAATGTAAAAAAGGCCTATCCAAACGGGTTGCCGATCACCAGACGAAGATAGAGGACGATACCGGGAAAACATATGATGAAATTGCTTGGCAAAATTCAGCTTTTCGCTGTCTTGCTCGTCCTGTCCATGAAGCCTGCCTCTGCCGAGCCCTTGCTGGTCATCGCCACCAACGACTATCCCCCCTATGTCACATTATCGTCTGATCGCAATTTTCTCGTCGATCTGTTTGCAGAAATCGGCAAGGAGATGGGGGTGCGTTTTGAATTTCACTATTACCCGTGGAAACGCGGCGAACAAAAAGTGGAAAATGCCGAGGTCTGGGGGACCATCCCCTATCGCAAAACCGAAAGCCGTAAAAAAACCTTTCTGTTTTCAGACCCCATCTATCTCGCCGACTCGCACTTTTTTGCCTATAGAGCCGATCAGACAAAACCGCCCGTTACATACGAAAAACTGTCCGATCTCAAACCATATAAAATCGGCGGCATTCAGGGCTATTATTACGAACCTTGGTATGAAAAAGCCGGGCTTGATGTGCAATATGCCCATTCCGAAGAACAGAACTTCAAACGCCTGAAACTGGGCCGCATCGACCTGTTTTCAACGGCAACGACCGTTGGCTGGCACATCATCAAACAGCTGTTCCCGCCAGAAGAAGTTGCAAAATTTTACACATTGGAAAAACCGCTGATCGCTGGCGATGGCCTTTTCCTGATGACGGCAAAAAGCTATCCGAACAACGATAACCTGCTGCGCCGCTTTAACGCCGCCTTGGCCGTGATCAAAACAAACGGTACATACAAAAGCCTGGTCAGTGAATACAACCTGGTCATGACATATTAAGCAGCCAGCCCGCCAAACCCGTGCAACCGCAAATCAGGATTTACCTGCCGGTCATGGTGTCGCAAAATGCGGGGCCGCGTTTATGGTTTTGCCGTTTGAATTGCCCAAATACCCGCGACGACAAGGTTCGAATATTATGCGGTCAATTTGGTAAATACCCTTGGGATATTTCACCCCTTAAGGTCGCACAGGCCCAGCCAAACAACATTTCACCTATTTAACGCAACAAAAAAAGCGTCGCGCGACAAGGACAGCAAAGCTGTGCTATTTCGATAACAATGTTGTAATGCCTGCATTTAAACAGAATTTGCAGGTACTTCATGCTTGGAAGCGCCCTTATTGCTTTTTGGGATCGGCAGCCGATCTGAACCGTCAGGAAAATTAAATGCGTACTGTTTATGTCAACGGCCAGTATGTGCCGGAAAATGAAGCAACCGTTTCAATCTTTGATCGCGCCTTTTTGTTTGCCGATGCTGTCTATGAAGTCACATCGGTGCTTGATGGCAAGCTGATCGATTTTCACGGCCACATGACCCGCCTTAAACGGTCGCTTGGCGAGCTTGGCATCAATTTCGACGTCGATACCGATGCCCTTTTGGCCATCCATCGTGAACTGATCGCGAAAAACGACCTTACCGAAGGCATGATTTATTTGCAGGTTTCGCGCGGTGCCGCCGCCGACCGCGATTTCATGTTCCCGTCAAGCGACGTCAAACCGGGCCTTGTCCTGTTTACCCAGTCCAAATCCCTGATCAAAAGTGCCGCTGCCGAACGCGGGCTGAAAATTGCCAGCTTCGCCGATCAACGCTGGCGCCGCTGCGATATTAAAACCGTTCAGTTGCTTTATTCGTCGATGGTTAAAAACGAAGCCGTCAAAAAAGGTGCTGATGATGCCTGGCTGGTTCTGGATGGCAAAGTGACCGAAGGCTCATCGAACAATGCCTATATTGTTGATGAGAACAACACCATCATCACCCGTCATCTGTCCAACGACATTTTGCATGGCATCACCCGCAAGGCGATCTTGCAATGTGCCGCCGAACTCGACCTGAAAGTCGAAGAACGCGCCTTTACCATTGCCGAAGCCCAAAAGGCACAGGAAGCCTTCATCACCTCGGCATCCTCGTTTGTTTATCCGGTTGTCGAGATTGACGGCGTTGCCATAAGCGATGGCAAACCCGGCCCCATCGCCAAACGCCTGCGCGAAATCTATATCGACGCCAACCGCGCCGCAGCCATCTGATCTGCGCCGACTACCGCAAAAAAACGCCGCTCGGTTTCGTTTCCGGGCGGCGTTTCGCTTACCCACAACTTTCTTACAACACTCCAAAAACCCAACCTGAACATTTGGAGTAACTTCACAACAATCACCAATAAAAAAAACTAAGCAGCTTCCTTTTTCAATAAATGCTCACCAATTTTCTCCAAAGTATCCATTGGGTATAGCCTCAGATTTTTTTCATCCGCTTGACTTTCAAGTTCGCCTAATGCTGCTTCTAATTTATTTTGCTGCCTGTCTGTGATCTGAGGGTCCCTCAGAGCGGGCCTTTGAAGAAGTAATTCGTACTCTCGGTGATGCATAACGTCGCGTTCACGAACTTTAACAGTATCCAGATCCCAAAGACGAAGTTTGATAAGTTCAAACGAACGAGCAATAGAGCTCACCCTAAGAGTCGCAAAATTTGCAACCAATTTCGACCCCGAATAGTCAATAACAGGTTCTTGACTCTTTCTCTTAGTTCTGGATACTTGATTATCTCGCAAATCTTTATTGAAAAATGACCTAAGACCATCACGTTTAGATTTCACATATTCACATACAAGGAACGGAAGCCGATCACCAGATCCTCCACCAATCAGTTCGTCTCGATCAGAAGCAACCAGATTTTCTTGCCTCGTCAAGTCCATATATTTTGGAGTATACAAGGATGAATTGGCCATCATCCAAGTCTCTGCAATATTCTCTAAAGTTTTACCTTGAACATTTTTAACGCTTCCAATTTTAAAACCAGTCACCACATCGTCGGGCATCAGCAAAGCGTCCAAAGACCTAGTCAATAAATCTTGCTCGAGATACTCAAAACCAATCTGAATAGCGGAAATGGCAGCACTAGCCGCTTCACCATAAAAACAATTCAGCCTCTCAAGACAGTTTGCTTTTTGTATGTAAAATCCATCGTCATTTACAGCAACCACTCCGACGACCAAACACTCGCAGGAACCGGTTATCGGAGTAAACAAAACAGGAGCCCATTTCGCATGAACACTGTCAGCTAGAGACGGAAAAATTTCAGAACTAAGCGTAATTTCCATCATACCAACACCGGCACCCCTAGGGCTGCACTAGCGTGCTTGAGCACGTACTGAACACGTTGCTCTAAAAATTGCTTCAGAGCGGAGGATGCATTGCCCGATAGAATTTGAGCAACTCGACTATTTTTCATCACAGCATTAGCATCGTAATCTATAACTTTGTTAGAAAATTCACGAACCCCCGAAGCACCAGCCTTCTTTTGAGTTGTAGTCAGACGCCCTGTCAACCACTCAGACAATCGATTCTCATACGCTGTATGTGGGATCAAATCAGTTAGATTCCAACATGGACCAGTGAAACTGTGCCCATGATCAATTAACCAAACTTCATCCGGCTCACCAAACAATAGATTTCCTGCATGACGATCTATATTAGCGATCCAAGTATCGTAAGCATAAAGGTCTCCAATTTTCTCCCAATTACAGACCTTTTCCATAACGATGCTTTGTACTTCAGCACTACTGCTCGTGATTTTGTAAGATAAATTAGGTACTTTTACATCTAAACTTACAAATACAAGCCTCGCCTTATTTGGCAATTGAGGAGCCAAATGAACATCCAAAACACCCGGCTCCACCATACCTAGCATTGCTTGAGGAACCGGAAGCCCGAACTCAACCGCCAAGCAGCTTGCAATTAATTCATTACATAGTTGAACTAAATTTAAGTCTTTGATAATTGCAAGCTTTGTATCGCCTCCCGAGGTCAGTACCGACCCGCGAAAGGTACTATTCACGTTGTTTTCACTAAACGGTTGGGCACCCTCAAGAACGGTAGCAAATTGAATTTCACTCATATACTTATAGCTTGCTCTATTTAATAACCAACATAGATCATACAACCATAAAGAGAAAAAAATGCCAATTTTTTCTTGTGATTAATTTCAGCTACTTCCTCATCACCAGCAAAAATCGCCAATCGCATAGGTCACATGGCGGCCCGTCACTTGCAGTAACGAGTCCAGTTTTGCTTTTTCCGGCAATGTTCCGCGCGGGGCGTTTAGTTCCTCGGCATGGATACCGCCGGTGACAAAGGCAATATCAAGCCCCGCAGCATTGGACCCGGCAACGTCGGTTGATAAGGAATCCCCCACCACCAGCAACCTTGCATCCGGCCCCATATCAAATGCCTGAAGGCAAAAATCATAGGCACTGGCAAGTGGCTTTCCTTCCCAGCGCACATTGCCGCCCAGTTCTTCATAGCGCCCGGCAATGGCACCGGCACAAATAATGCGAACACCCCCCCGGATCACTTCACGGTCCGGGTTTGGACACAGCATCGGAAGCTCTTTGGCCAATGCGGCATGTAACAGGTCCTCATAGTCCGACACTGTCGCGAAATCATCATTTGGTCCGGTACATAAAAGCCAGTCTGCATCGTCAAGGGTTTCAACCACATCAACATCCTGGCCTTCAAACATCGAATGATCCCGCACCGGGCCGGTACGGAACACCTTTTTACCCAGTGCCGCGTACCACGGGTCAAGCCGATTGCGCAGTTGATGATAGGCGATTTCCCCCGATGCCACCGCAGGCCCATATAGCGACCGGTCAATCCCCATTTCTTCCATACGGGCAATCACCACGCTGGAGCGGCGCGGCGCATTTGACAACAACGCGACGGGAATACCCGCTTCTTTTAATGCCTGCATCGCAGCAATGGAATTGGGATAGGGGGTGACACCATCATGCACAACGCCCCATAAATCCAGAATAACAGCATCATATTTCCCGATCACCTCGGACAGGCCGTTGATCATTTGATACGGGGTTTGCGTCATCGGGTTTCTCCTGCGTAACACGCCTGCATCCTGCTGGGGGTCAAATACCAGCATCAATGGTTAAGCATCGGGGTTAAGTGTCGGCTTCAATCTGTTTTGGTCTGTTTTGGGTCTGCGGGGGCATCAATGGTCGGATCGGTCACATTATCCGTTTGGGGCAACACGCTGCCCTTGCCATCCGCACGCAAAACCTCGTCAATCGCGGCGTGCTTGCCACTGATTTCAGGAAAAGCCGCCCCAACGGCATCGCTGACCGATGCAAACCCATCCTGACGCAGACGTTTTTCAAGGTCGTCCTTGATGTCCTGTGCAACGCCGGGCCCCTCATAAACCAAGGCAGTATAAACCTGCACCAGCGAAGCCCCGTTGAGGATTTTTTCGTACGCATCCTTGCCCGATGTCACACCGCCCACGCCAACCAGCGGCACCTGCCCTTTGGTCAACCGGTAAAAATCGGCCAGAACCTTGGTCGAAGGTTCCATCAGGGGCGGACCGGACAAACCACCGGTTTCGCTCTGGTCATAGCTGTTGAGGCCAACCGGACGCTCAATGGTGGTGTTTGAAACAATCATGCCATCAATTTTTAAATCCAGCACAACGCTGGCAATATCGGCCTTGTCCTCATCGCTCAGATCTGGTGCAACCTTAAGCAAAACCGGCACACCGGGGGCGGCTTCATCCCGCGCAGCCAAAACTGCCGTTAACAATTCAGCCAGCAGTTCCCGGCCCTGCAAGGCGCGCAAACCTGGCGTATTGGGCGAGGATACATTCACCACAAGATAATCGGCATAACGGCCCAGTGCGCGGACCCCCCTGGCGTAATCATCGGCGGTATCGGTGGCATATTTGTTTTTGCCCAGATTGGCCCCCAAAACACCCCGGCGCGCGCGTTTGCGCAGGCGTGTTGCCACCACCGCCAGCCCGTCATTATTGAACCCCATGCGGTTAATTACCGCGCGGTCCGAATAAAGCCGAAACAGGCGGGGTTTGCGGTTTCCGGCCTGGGGTTCGGGCGTAACAGACCCTATTTCAACAAACCCGAACCCCTGATCCAGCATCTGGTTGGGGACCTCGGCATTTTTATCAAAACCGGCAGCAAGGCCGATCGGGTTGGCAAATTTGCGACCAAAAACCTCGCATTCCAAAAGCGGGCTGCTATCCCCTGCTCCGTCAGGCTTTGGCACAAGATTATTTTTCAGAGCCCAAAGAGCCAGCCCGTGCGCACATTCGGTATCGATCCAGCGCACCACCGGCAAAACAAAAGTCTTATACCACCCCACCTGTCAGGCTCCGTCCATCTGTTTGTCCCTGCCCTTTTCTTACGCGCGCACACCCGACGGGGCAAGACAAGTCTCATTTTTCGCCGCATCTTACTGTCGGCAAAGCCCTGCCGCGCAAGGTGGCACGCACCTGACGTTTTAACCCTGCGCCACTTGCTCTGTCTTGGCATCATAAATCGCCCGGGCCTTTTCCACCTCGGGCATATAATCAAGCGTCCATTTATAAAGCGCCTTAAACGGGCCCTGTAATTCCCGGCCTAGCGGCGTAATTTCGTATTGCACGGCAACGGGTGAACTTGCGATCACTTTGCGTTCAACCAGCCCGTTTCGCTCCAGCCGGCGCAAGGTCTGGGTTTGCGCCTTTTGTGTAATCCCCTCAAGCTGGCGGCGAATTTCATTAAACCGCAATGGTCCGCCATCCAGCACGGTCAATATCATCATCGACCATTTATCCGATATCTGCTCGAACAGCTTGCGGCTGGGGCAATCAACATGAAATTTATGCGCCGAACAATCAATCATGTGGTTTCCTTGAATATACCTGGTCGTCTTTGGGTGCCTGATTGACAGTAGGTATATTTTTTATATCTAAACAGCAATACACAATTTTCCGGAGACTTCCCTGCATGACCGCAACAGACATTCTGTTCAAACCCTTCAAGCTCAAATCGCTTGAGCTTGCCAACCGCATTGTCATGGCGCCGATGACGCGCTCCATGGCCCCCAAAGGCATTCCGGGCGAACCCAATGCCGCCTATTACAAACGCCGCGCCGAAGGCGGGGTTGGCCTGATCCTGTCGGAAGGCACCGTGATTGACCGCCCGGCATCGCGCAATGAAGGCAATATCCCCCTTTTTCACGGCGATGCCGCCCTGGCTGGCTGGCAAGGTGTGATCAATGCCGTCCATGGCGCAGGTGGTAAAATGGGCCCGCAAATCTGGCACACCGGTTCCGTCACCAGCTTCATGAGCGACTGGCTGCCCGATGCCCCGGTTGAAAGCCCGTCCGGCCTTGAAGCCCCGGATAAACCGCGCGGCATTGCCATGAGCGACGAAAACATCGCCGACACCATCGCCGCCTTTGCCAAAGCCGCCGCCGATGCCAAACGCCTGGGTTTTGATGTTGCCGAAATCCACGGCGCACATGGGTATCTGATCGACCAGTTTTTCTGGGCAGGCACAAACCTGCGCGACGATAAATATGGCGGCAAAACCATTGCCGAACGATCCCGCTTTGCTGTTGAAATCGTTGCAGCCGTGCGCGAAGCCGTCGGCCCGGACTTTCCGATTATCCTGCGCCTGTCGCAATGGAAACAACAGGATTACACAGCCCGCCTTGCCACCACACCGGCGGAAATGGAAAGCTGGCTTGCCCCGCTGGCCGCTGCCGGGGTCGATATTTTCCATTGCTCGCAGCGTCGTTTCTGGGAACCCGAATTCCCCGACATTGACGGCGAACAGGGATTGAATTTCGCGGGCTGGGCCAAAAAAGTTACCGGGGCGGCCACCATCAGTGTTGGTTCTGTTGGCTTGTCTGGCGATTTCATCGCTGCCTTTTCCGGGGAAAGCGCAAAAAGCAGTAGCCTTGATGAACTGGTCCGTCGCATGGAACGCGAAGAATTCGACCTGATCGCTGTGGGACGTGCCCTGCTGAGCGATGCGCAATGGACCGAAAAAGTCCGCACCCGTAAATGGGGCGACCTTAACGGTTTCTCGCCAAGCGCACTGGCCGAACTGGTCTGATCACAAATCAGATCGCGATAGATAATATTATCACCCGGCGACAGGCCTGTTTGTTTCCAGCCTGTCGCCGGGCTTTAAAATCATCGCCCGTTATCGGCAAACGGGCCTATTGTGACCTCGCCACCAAAACGGACCAAGCGAACAATGACCGACGATGAAATAACCCGCCTGCGCCAGATCATTGCCAAACATCCGCCGGGCGAATTCCATTTCCCCGAAATTTATGGCCCGGATTGGGATAGGCTTTATATCGGCGACAAGGTAAAACGTGGCCATGCCTTCATGAATGCCGTAAGGGCGGGAAAATTCCCCGGCGTTACAGATACCGGCGCAAAAAAAGGCGGCGGCCGGGTCTATCAAAAGATAGAAAATCCCTAAGGCCAGCCACCTGATAACGCGCAGATTTAACTTAGCGCAAATCTTCCGGCAGAATGTGAACGCCGTTTTCATCGAGGCGCACATCATCGACCCGAAAAACATCCTGCACCGATAAACGTGCATACAGATGCGGAAACAGGGTGCCACCGCGGGCCGGTTCCCATTTAAGATGCTGCGCAATGGGGGCCACCGGCACATGCAGCAATTTCAAATGATCGCGCCCGGCATAATGCAATGCCAGCGTCGCTGCCAGTGTGTCGCGGGTTGAAAAATGTATAAATCCATCGGCCACATCATGCGGCGCGCCCAGATACTCGCCATGCGACAGGGCTTCCGCCCATTCATCGCTGCCAAGAACCCGATATATAATCTGATCATTCATGACCCGCACTTTACGGCAACTGCGCAGATCGGGCAACAGGAAGGAAGTCTAGCGACAAACTATCCGTTAGAATGTCACACGAACAGATCACGGGGCAGGCAACCTTGCCCGCCCCTTTTGTCAACGAAACTGTTAACGCGGAAAATTCGACGGAAACAACGCACGTTTGGCAACATCGTCCATTTCTGTTTTGAACGTGTGTGATGCCAGCAACGTGCGCGCACGCGCCACAGCCTGGCGCGAATTGATAAAATCAAACCAGCGTGCCAGGTGCGGATAACTTCCAAGCGGGGCTTCTTCGTCTTTCATGATGAACCACGCCCGGTCAACCCAGCCCCAAAGCGAGATATCGGCAATGGTCAAATCATCGCCAACAACATGATCACGCCCGACCAGATGAGTGTTTAAAACCTCGTAATGGCGTTCGATCTCGCGGCGGTAGCGATTTATCGCATAGTCATTGGGCTGCGGGGCGGCATGTTGAAAATGCACAGCCTGGCCGGAAAACGGCCCAACGCCACTGGCAATGAAAAACAGCCATGACAGCAACTCGCCACGGTCTTCCGGCTTGCCCAGAAACGTGCCGGTTTTTTCCGCCAGATACAGCAAGATGGCCGAACTGTCAAAAACGCGGGTTTCCTTGCCACCGGGGCCATCGGTATCAACAATTGCCGGTACTTTGCCATTGGGGTTAATCTTTAAAAAGGCATCGCTATAATGCTCGCCCTTTTTGGTATCAACCGGAATGGCTTCATATTCCAGCCCGGCTTCTTCCAGAAACAGGGCAATTTTGGCCGGGTTTGGCGTTGGATGAAAATAAAAACGGATCATGGATCAGGCGCTCCTGTCGCCGGAAAAACCGGCGAATTGCTTGAATTTTAAAACGATCGTTCTATAATGGCGATATTGACCATCAAACGCAAGCCTTGCCGATAAATCATAAATCTGTCAGGGAAATGACAGTGCCTGTTCGCTCAGGTTTTGGCAGGGAAAGTATAAGGTATGCCCCATGATTGAACTTTATTACTGGCCGACCCCGAATGGCCACAAAATCACGATGTTTCTGGAAGAAGCCGGGCTGGATTACGAAATTCACCCGGTCAATATCAGTGTTGGTGACCAGTTCAAGCCGGAATTTCTGGCTTTCTCGCCCAATAACCGGATGCCCGCCATCATCGACCGTGCCCCGACCGATGGCGGTGATGCGATTACGGTTTTTGAATCCGGTGCCATCCTGATGTATCTGGCCGAAAAAACCGGCAAATTCCTGCCAAGCGACATTCGTGGCCGCACAACCGTGATGGAATGGCTGTTCTGGCAAATGGGCGGGCTTGGGCCGATGCTGGGTCAGAACCACCATTTTGGCACTTATGCGCCGGAAAAAATCCCCTATGCCATCAATCGCTATGTCAATGAAACCAATCGCCTTTATGGTGTGCTGAACAAACGCCTGGAGGGCCGCGATTTCATTGCCGGTGCGTATTCCATCGCCGATATGGCCTGCTATCCGTGGATTGTTCCCCATGAACGCCAGCAGCAGAACCTCGATGATTTCCCGAACCTGAAACGCTGGTTTACCGCCATTGGCGAACGCAAAGGCACGGTTGATGCCTATGCCAAAGGCAAGGCCGCGCATTTCACGCCCACCGTAACCGAAGAAAGCAAGAAAATCCTGTTTGGCCAAACGGCGAAAACCGGCGACTAAACCATTTCCTGCTTAAACGCAAAAAAGAGACCGGCCCGCCAATATCGGCGGGCCGGTCTTTGTTTATGCCATTAAAACAATACAGCCAATCATCGCAACCAGCGCAGCACCTCCCGCGACCATCATCACAACGCCGTCGCGCAAAGTCATGGCAAGGCCAAAACCGGCCACCGCCGCCATTGGCAAGGCAGCAGCAAAGGGTACCAGTTCGAAAAACGGCATAGGCAGCACCAAAAGCAGGCAAATTGTTGCCGCCCCGCGAAGGGTGCGATGGGTCAAAAGGCCCGGCCACCGTTCATGAAAATGCTGGTCCAGCCAATGACCCACAGGGTGCATTTTTTCCATCGCCCGTTCCAGTTTTGCACCTGTGATCGACCGACGTTCAATCATTTCAGGCAGCCAGATATGCCTGCGGCCCAAAATCATCTGCGCGGCAAACAAGGCAATCAGAATTGCCAGAAATGTCGGCACGCCGGGGATTGCCCCCAAAGGCGACACCCCGACCAACCCTGGCACCAACAAAAACGGCCCATAACTGCGAAACCGCATGGCATGGGCCATCTCGCCCAGCGTTACGTCGCCGTTAACCCGGCCCGTTTCAACCAGCTTGTCAATAATGCCGGTCACAGGGTTTTGGTTTTTGCGCATTTTCCCATTGGCCCGTGTTTGCGTGTTTGATGGTTTAAAACTCATACCCTGTCAACGTTGCAAAGCCGGGCGGGTTCCCAACCGGGCGGGGCTGACATAGAACCTAGCTATCCCGACGTTTATCCCCGCTGCGTTTGACCACCGAAATCCCCAAAACGGCCAGGGCCACACCCCAGATCGGGCTGGTATTGACAAGGGCGGCAATAATCGCGGGTGCCTGCTGTGGGGTCATCACAATCGCCGCGGCAATTGCCCCCATCATCAAAACCCAGGTCAGGGCCATGGCATAGCCAAAACTGGGCCGCCAGCGCCGCACAAAGGCATCATCTGATGCCACTTCCGCCCGAATTGTCTGGTTCACCGCACGCACTACCGTGCTGTCATGGGCCAGTTCGGCGCGCACCAGTGCCTCGGTATGGCGGTTGGCTTCGGCCAGTTGATCCGCCCCAACAACGCCTTGCCCGACGGCGGCCTCCACATCGCGCAACCCTTTGGCCGCAGACTTCGCCAGCGGGTTGTCAATCGCATCCAGCCCCGCCCCCACCGCCTTGATCAACAACGGCAACCCGATTTGCGCCAATAATGCCGGTATCATGTTTTAACCTCGCCTGTTGGGTGAAAAGGATATCGCAGGAACGCCAGCGGCCATTGCCGTACGCCTAACCGATATCGCCATAAAAAACGTGATTGCCAATTTCACATACCGGCACATGGCCGCGCGCCCACCACGGGTCACATTGCAACGTGTGATAATGCGTGGCCCCCTGCACCGCATCGGCCAGTTTTCCGCCTATTGCCCGGTTTGCCACCCGGCGACATAACCGGTATGCCTGGTCCCGTTCGCTAACGCGCAACAGTTTTTCCCGGTTGGGGTCGCCCTTGTTCCAGCACGAAAATTGCCCGGCCTTTAAACAGACCTGCACCACATCATTGCCCCACCAATACCCGCCCCGGCATTGTGCCAGGGCCACGCGGTTCATAATCACACAGGCAACGGCTTCAATCCCGGCAAGGTCTTCGCCGCGCGCTTCGCCGTAAAGGGTCCGGGCCAAGATATCAACCGGCGACACATCGGCCAAAGCCGCCAGTTCCGTGTGTGTCTTTTGCGTGTCCTTGATCATTGCCTATCCCCTTTAGAAAAAGCCACCGCCATCGCGGCCAAAATCATATGTCCCGGTTTTCAAGTTTGGCCTCAATGCGCAACAAATGCGCGGTCAGGCGCCGCTCCACATCCTTTAAATACGGGATCGACACATAATTGCGTGCCACATCAAGCTTGAATGCCGCCAGCCCATCGCGGGTTTCCTGGCAATCGCGCATGTTCTGCGCGATTGCGACATCTACCCGGCGATGCAATTCGGCCCGACTGCGCCAAATCAACCAAAACAACCCCGCCAAAACCGGCAGTTCCACCATTGTCAGCCACCAGCCCAAATCAACCGGTCCTGCTGCCATTGTTTTTCTCCCAAAAAAAAGACCCGCCGGAATTTCCCGGCGGGTCAGTTCAGGAGTTTCTCATCATTAAGAAACGTCCCCCTAATCGTATGGATCATTTGTCAAACACACAGCGCGCTATGCCCGCTAAAACTTTCTTTAGAATAGTAAAATTCGTTAATTTCTATTCTTATAGATATGATATGCGGCATGAACAAAAACAAGCAGCGCTGCAACCATAAGAGGATTTTTTTACCAATACTCCAACACGCTGCTTCCAAATGATGATTATGGGTCAAACTGTGGTTCGGCGTGTAAAACCGCACTCGATGGTCGCCAATCCCGCCCAAAATCAGGGCGCACCACCCGTGGCAAGCGTACCGGTTCGGCTAAAATACATCCGGCAACCGCATCCAGCCCGTCATCCCGGTTGCCGCCATTTGCCCGCCATTCGCGCATTTCACGAATAAACGGGGTCCGCCAGATGGTGCGGTGCCCATGCAGCAATCCTGCGGCCAGCACCGCGCCAAAGGCATCGGCAATTCGGGCTTCCTTGTTGCGGGTTTCATGAAATTCCACCACCGCCGTCAGGCACCCGGCCTGTTTTAAGCAACGCCGTAAAATATTGGGCAAAAACCGGCCAATGCCATTGGTTTCCACCCGCACCACCGGCAACTGATGGCGCTTTGCAAACGCGGCCACTTGCCGACAAAGCTGGCTGGCTTCGTCCTCGGTATCCAGCCGGGCCGGATCGCTGCGCAAATAGGCCACATCATGCAGCCAGTATTCCCCCTGATCGCACATATAAATCGCGGCAATCACCGCCCTGTCCTGCCCCTTGCCGCCAAATGACGGATCAAAATGGCAACTGGCCGCCACCATGCGGCGGTCGCCAATGCGCAATCGCTGCTCGCCATTGGCCGTTTCAAATTCGGCCACATCGTCATAGGGTTTGATCCGTGCCGGGTCCAAATCGCCCAGGTCAGGCGGCACCATTTCCAGCATCATCTGGCTGGCAAATTTCCCCGCCGGAGTTCGGGCGCGAATTTGTTCAATCTTTGCCTGCGAAAAACGATCCGGCCAGGCCGAAACGCCGTTTTCATCGATAATGGGCAAACAAAACCGTGAAAATCCGCTTAAAAACGGCGCATCCTCGCCGGTTTCGGGCCGGGTTTCGTCGGCATAAATCGAATAATAGCTATGCGGCGTGCCAATAAAAACCTGCATCCCGCCGGGGCTTAGCACATAGGAAATCTCGCCCAGTTTTTCACGCAACTCATCGCGTTTATGCGCAGTATCACAGGTTTTTGGCACTTCCACATCGTCACAAATCACTACATCGGCCCGCGACCCGGTAATATTGCCGCCAATCCCCGCCGCCTGCATTGATGGATCGCGCAGTTCGCCGGGCCGGTTAATGGTGAAACGTTCCGCCCCCCAATCGGTCTGTTTGCCCGGCACCGCCGATGCCAGCAACGGATGGCGCTCGACAATGCGCTTTACATTGCGCACCATCTTTTTTGCCAAATCAAGATCGGCGGCCAATACCAGAATGCGCAAATCGGCATTGCAATACAGCAACCAGGCGCAAAACAAGCCCACCATGGTGGACTTGCCGCTGTTGCGAAACGCCATTAACAACAAATCACGCGGCCCACAATCATTATGATGCTGCAACCACTTTGCCATTTTCTGATGGTGGTCCGGTGTGCCCTGCCCCAGCTTCTGGTTCCATATCCAGACAAATTCGGCAAGGCTGGCCTGGCACTGTTGCATTTGCCCCTCCGTCTCGTAACGCCCCCATAGTCAGCCCGCAACAGCAACTAAGCGCCCTGCATCGCCTGGCGCGCCGCCGAAATAAGCTGCGATGCCGTCTCTGGCTGATTTACCCCGTTTTCATCCGCATCCTCGCCCGGTTTGCCATTACGATCACCATTGCCGCATTTGCCAACAGATCGCCCGCCTGCCACGTCTTCCTCGCACATCCAGCGCAAAAGTTTGATCAGGCTTTCCACATGGCCCAGTGCCGCCTTGCAAGCGGCCTGATGGTTGACAAATCCCCTGGCATCCATCACCCCGGCTGCCTCGCTGGCCACCCGGTGATAGGCCTTGCGTGCGCGCCGAATGTCGGTCGGCAAACTGCGCAACAATTCCATCCGCAACCGTGTAAGGCGGCTTTGAACATCGGTTTCATCATCGCCATGGCCGCTGTTTGTGGCCCCATTTTGTGTCATGTTTTCCGCCCACTGCCGTCACGCGGCCCCACCCGCACATAGTGCCAATAACCGGTCATCGCCCAACCGCCCCGGCCAATAGGACAAGGCCCGCACATACCCGTTAAGCTCGCTTGCCGTGCCTGCATAAGACCCAAGGCCCAATGTTTGAAAATTGCGTGGCAAAGCAAAACCGGGGGCCGATTTTAAAACCCCGTTTTGGGTGGCAACGGCAATGTCGTCGTCATCAAATGCCAGTGCCAGCAAATTGCGCTGGCCCGGCACCAACGTGCCATAAAGCGATTGCGTCATCATTTGCTGCCCGTTTTTGCGCAGGCTGATGCGCAACTGATCCTGCGCACTGTCATAGGCGAGATCAAGATGATCATCATTCAAACTGGTTGAATAAAGCTGCATCACCCGCCATATCCCGCGCCAGGCGGATGGCAAGGCCAGGTCAAAAAACAACGTCCCGGCACCGGGCATAAACCAGCCGCCGGATAAATCCAGTCGCACGTCATCGCCATTGCGCGCAGCGGGGATGCCATTACTGATCATGTCGCTGCTGGCAAGTGCTGCGGCTTCAAGCTGAACATTCCACACCAGCACCGATGCCGCAATTCCCGAAATCGCCGTGCTGATTTTTGGATAGCGGCTAACTGCCGATGCCGCCTCGACAAACCCCACGCGCTGCCAGTTTTCCCCCAGCGCAACGCCGTGTTGCGAGGCCCCGTTTATCCCCCCCAGGGTAATCTGCGCCGTGCCGCTTGCCGCACGCATCCAAATGGCAAAGGCATGGGTTGCGCCTGCTGCCAAATTATCCACCCGCTGATAAATCCCGCCTGATCCGGCGGCAAAATCAATCCGGGTCGCCGTTGCGCTGCCATCCGGTGCAATCCCGGCTTCAGGCTGCACCGTCACGCCGCTATCTTTTTCCCAAATCGCATTGGTGAAATTGGCCGAATGGCGCAACAAATTGGCCGATGCCCCCTCAATCCGCAGGCCTAATGCCCGCCCGTCACGATCAAATTCAAAAGCGGGCACGTCTGGGGCAATTTCACCGATCACCCCGGTTTCATTCATCACATGCGTGGTGCTGGCCCGTGCCACCTGCAAATAATCCGTTAACGGCAAAAACCGCATCGCCATATCATCTGTCCTGTTTTTAAAATCTGCCCGCCGACATACCGAAACCCCGCCAACGCTGCCGTTGGCGGGGTCTGCCACATCACATATAATAAAAGCCCGCCTGCACTCAGGCGCTTAACCGAACGACATGAAACCAGCTTGCCAAACTGGTAGCGACAATATTGCGTGTGTCGGTTGCCCCGTGGGCCACCCGCACCCGAAAGGCGTTATCGGTGCCAATACCTGCCCGGGCAATGCCACTACATCGCAATACTTTTCGCCCCTCGTCGCCATTGGGCAGGGTATCGACACCCTGCAAATGCATGTTCCAGCCGCCCGCCCCCAGCCGTTCCACAAACACCATGCCCTGCACCGACTGATCGGCCAGTTCCATGCAAATGCCGATGTCAAAATGATAATGCCCTGGCGGCACATCGGCGATGCCATCATACCCGGCACGATAAAGGCCGTGGCTGTCGGCCACGATACTGTCCCATTCAACAATAAACGCGCCATTGGCCGGAATCGCCTGCTTTTGCGTGCGCAACATTTTCACCAGCGGCCCACCGCTGCGCAAGGTCTGAACCTGCCAGCGGCTGCCATCGCAAAACACCTCCACGGCATCGCCGCGCATCGGCAGGGCAAAAACGGCCCTTTCGGCGGCTCCATCCACCGGGTGCAACACATCATTCCCCACCGTTGCAATATCTGTTGCCGTATCATCGCCGTTAAAAACGCGAAACGTCACCCCGTTACGGCTGGGCTGGCAGGCCGGAAGCGTAACCCGCCCGCCATTTGAAACCCGCACAACAACACCACTTTGCCTTGGATGCAACGTCACATTCCCCGGCGCATCCACCATCGGCATCCGCCGTTCATCCTGATAGGCCAGGGCCTGCCCGCCCCGGCAATCAAGTTGCAAAACCGCCGTGGCCGACTGGTTCACAAACCCCGCAAACGATGTTTGCGCCTGCTCTGCCGCTGCACTGGCAACATTTGCCGCCAAACGGGCCGCTTCGCCCGCCGCCTGTGCCCCGGCAATCGCGGCTCCGTCCGGCCCGTTCACCAACTGGCGCGCTGTTTCATCCCACATAATCGCCCGCCCCGCCTGCGGGTAAGGCAACTGCGCCGATGCCCCGTCCCCTCTGGTATTGATTGCGCCATCTGGCATCCGCAATGTTCCGGCAAAGCCTGCTTCCACATCGCCCAGGGCCGCCAGCACATAGTCAAAATCGGCGTTTAAAACATCGGCGCGCAGGCTGCTGCCGCTGTCATAATGACTTAACCGGCGCAATCCCAACCGCCGCGCAATCAGCACATCGGCCCCCGTTACCGGTGCCGTGGCAAACGTCACCGTGCCGCCGCTGGCCGCAACAATACCATCGCCGGTTTCCCCGCTGCTTTGGCTGGTATTCAGGGCAATACCAACATTTTCGCTAATTTCATCGCCATTCACCGTTACCTTGATGTCCGATCCGGCAAACACCGCAAATTCAAACGGAAATTCCCGGCTTTCCCCGTCGCCTTCATATCGAACTGCCGCCAGGTCGCCATTGGCAAAAATTGCCCCCACGATCTAACCTCCCCAATTATCGCGACGCGCAAACCACGATGTAATTTGCGACAACGTGTTATAGCGCGATGTATCAAGCAAACTTTGCCGCCTGTATTGTGCGCTCTGATCAATATTGCGGCTTTGGCGGGCAAAGGCACCATCGGCACTTTCCTGCACATCCAGCATACTGCGTTGTGCACCGGACAAAACCGCACGGGCCGACCCGGCGGCACCGGCCTGAATGCCCGACGCCCCCTGAGCAGCCCGCAACCTGGCCTGTTGCACGCGCAATTTGCGGGCCCGTTCGGTATCATCGCTGGCTTTTTGCACGGCCAATGCCTGCTGGTCGTTTTGGCGTTGGGCATCAATCTGGCTGGCGGCTTTTTTCGCCTGATTCTGGCTGGTCACAATTTCGGTGCCAGTCTGTACTGCACTGGTAAGAACCGGTGCCCACGATGAAAATCCCCCCATCAGTCATTCACCCCCACTTCGCTGCTAACCCCCAGTAATAAAAAAGGCCGGGGCAAATCCCCCGCAATGCGCCAAAGCCCGTTCTGCCCGCCCCGTTTCCATCCCATCGCGCGGACCGTAACCTCGCCGCGAAACAATCTGGCGGACTGGTTCAAAATACGTCCGGTTGCGGTGGTGCGCAAAGGCACACGGCGCATGCCACGCCCCACATCAACGGCCATCCCGGTACTGTCATGCAGGCGAAATGTCGCACAAATCAGCCGCAAGCTTGACCCGCCATAGGGCCGTGACCCATCCCCGCCCACCGGCGGCAATGCTGCAATTTCATGGCTGAACGGCAAGCCTGCCATGACCTGTGTTTCCGCTGTATCAAGGCGCAGGCTGCCGCCTTCAATCAGAACATTGCGGTAAAACTGGCTCCCGGCCCACACCCCGGCCTCCATGCCATCAAGCAGGCCAAACTGCCCCCATTGCGCTGTGGCGTGGTTCGATTGTGCAATAACAGTTAAATCAAACCCGGCTTCCTCATCAAACCAGCCCAGAAAAAACCGGTTCTCGCGCTCAATTGCCACATAAACACGCCCGCCGCTAACCGCAACATTGCGAAAGGCACCATCAATGTCTTGTCCGCTCCAGGCGGTCACACCCTCGCTACGATAAAGTGTTAAAGTCGCAATCGTGCCATCGGCCATCACCACATGTAAAAGGCGCAGGTTGGCATCATAGGCCTGATCAACAGGTGTGTTGACCAAATGGCTCGATAACAATGCCAAATCAGCCGCCCCATAGGCCTGTTCCAGATCGGTAAATAAAAACTCCCGTATCTCGGTGCCATTGCGCGCGGCAAACACCGTCGCCCCGTCAATATTCACAGGCGGCACATTGCGGTCCACGGCACTGCCAATTCGGGTTTGCCGGGTGACCTGAATATTTTGCGGGGTTAACGGCGTCCCGCTGACCATCCATTCGGCACCGCTGGTAAAAACCTGCAAATCGCGGCCCGAAAACACCGCCGCAATCGCGCTGACCTGGTCGGCCAGCAAGGCAAATTCAATCGCCTCGTCATCCAGCCCCTCGCCCAGTTCAAAATTAAACAATGCCCCCGAATGCGACATCCACAACCGGTTGGGCAAATCGCGCGATCCGCCAATCACCATCCGATCCTGATGAAAGGTCACACTGCGCGGCCAGCCCCGCACCGCAGAAAAGGCCGGTTCGGCGAAATTTTGCGTTTCATCGGCATTGGGCAGATTGGCACGCAAGACAAGGGTGGCATGTTTGCCATCGGCAACGGCGGTCATTTCCCCCTCAATTCCCTGCACCCGCCATTGCAACCCCACATGGCCTGCCACAAACAGATCTTCGCTGGCCGTCAAGGTTACCGTGCCCGATACCCCCGATGGTTTGACCGACACATAAGGTTCAGCAAATTTGTAATAGGGTTGCTGACGTTTGGTGGTGGTTTCCCCCCATACCAGGTTTGTCACCAGCCAGTTTTCATTTGCCCTGGGCACAATTCGCATCGGCACCACATCGGGATGCACAACAAACAGGGTATCTGCACTTTGTGTCCAGCTGATCTGACTTAAATGTTTGCTTTCAAACGGTGTTGTCAGTTCCTGCACCACCTTGTCGCCAGCATAAACCGTGGCCCGCAAATGCCAGAACACCACTAAAAACGGCTGATCAACGTTAAATTCAAACGGCACCAGCCGCACCGGCCCGCGAACTTCGTCAATCAGCCGCACGCCGGGCCTGCGGCGCACCCCGCCCGAGGGCTGCACAAACACATTGCGCAATTTTGCTGCCCCGTTGCGATAGGCGGCAATATCGCCGCGCCCCCATAATTTCGGCGCCAGTTCCCCGGCACTAAAGGTGGTTTTTTCCAAAATGCTGCGCGCCATTATCCCCGTGCCTCCAGCAAGGGAAAATCCTCAATCCGGCGCGGCGTCGATTGCTGGGCATCGGCCAGCCGCGCCTGATGAAACAGGTCGTCGGCCCGCTTTTGCAAATATTCCGCCCGACTGCCACTTTCGGTGAGCGGCAGGCAAAACTCCGCTGCCAGCCGGGCCATCAGGGCCATGTCAAACCACACCGGTAACGACGCTTCGGGCATCCGTCCCACATACTGCAAAAACACCCGGTCTGCGGCACATACAATCACGCCCTTGCGCAGTTCAAATTCCGGCAAACGTCCCGCATCACTTTGCAACGACACCAGCCGGATAAAATCGCCCGGCAAGGCAAATTGCCGCTCGTCCCGCGCAGGCTGATCATCGTCCTTATCGGGCAAAGCCAACCGCGACAGCCACTTGCCCCGGGCCGCAAACCGCCACGGATACGCCGCCAGCATCCCGTCGCGCAGGGCCGGATACAGCATTGCCGCCACTTCCGCCTCCACGGTTTCCTCGGCAAAGGATGCGATCGGGCTCACCCCGATCATCACCAGTGCGCGCGCACATAACGCCACATCGCTTAACGCCATAACGACCCTCCCTGCCTGCCTGCCATCCGCCCATAAAAAAGCCCGGCTCAACCGAACCAGGCTTTTTGCGTCCTACACCGCAATCCATCAATCGGTGTTGGTGGTGCCAATCGCGGTCATATCGCGCACATCAACGCCGTTAACATCGGCCTGTGTCACCAAAAACATCCCGCCCGAAACCCCGCCGTCGCGGTTGGTATTGGCAAACATGATATCCCCGGCGCGCAACATATCGCGGGCCGGTTCAAAATAATTCAATGTGTCCACATCGGTCGCCACATCGGGGGTAATGTAATGCCACAGGGTAAAACCGTTGGCATAAGCCAGAACACTCAGATTCCGGGCCTTGAAACCTTCTGCCATCTTAAAACTCCGTCATTTTCAGGGGAAAATGCCCATCCGGGCCAATAAAAGAGGCGGCAGCAAAAGTGCCGCCCCAAAACAGCTTATTCCTTGGCCTGCAAACAGGTCACCCCGGCCCCATCAACCATAATCGCCCCCTGGCTCATCGAGTTATTGACGAAATGGGCCGCATAGTCGCCATGCCAGGTAATATCGGACTGCACATCAGCCCCCACCGCATGGCCAATGGCGGTGCGGTGATACCAAAAACAACTGCGCACATTATCCTTCACCGGCAGGCCCGAATGGGGCATCCACAATGTTCCCAGCCAGCGTTTGGCCTGCGTGCCCTTCCACGGCAAATCATCCTCGCCAATATAATCCGACGATGCAAATTCCTTCACCGCCAGCAAATCCGACCATTGTTTCCAGCCAACAATCGCATAACGCTGTCCGTCATCAGGCACATCGCGCGCGCCCATGGCTTCAAAGGCGTGCAAAACCTTGTCCAGGGTCAAACCACCACCGTCATGCTCAATCACATCCACGGTTCCCGCCAGAGCATTAATGATCAATTCGTCGGTTTTGCGCCCCAGCGCATAGGCCCCGGCGTTGGCCAGCACCATTTTTTCGTCATGGTTAACCTTCAATTCATCCAGCGCATCCACCCAGTCCCCGGCGTAATAATCGCGCAAATCGCACCGCACCACTTTATGATCCACATTCATCACCGGCACTTTGCCATGGCGCGCCTTGGTGGTGGCAACGCCCTTGCCCACTTTCTGAAAAACGGTACTCGCCCCCTTGATCCCGTTTTTCACCCGCACAGTATTACGCAGTTTGGACCCCATCCGCTGATAGGCCTGATGCACATCGGCTTGAAAATGCTCGACAAAACTTTTATCAATGGAAATACTCATCACTGCCCCTTTTGCCTTGAAAATGCCCCTACGAAGGCCGTCGCGGCAAACAAGGCACAACCGCCATATTTACCGCGTTAACTGTCATTTTATGGTCATGCTTTAATGATTGATTTGCTGTTCCGGATTCTGGCTTTAGGGCCAGGTTGAATTGCCATTAAATGGCTGCCGGACGACCCCGATCTATTTAAACGTCACCCCAGTCGGAGCCTTCCAGGTGCGCGCACGTACTTATGCCATTTTAACTGTTATCGCTTTGGGGGCTGCGGGCTATTTTGCCCTGCCCTATTCACCGGTACCCGATTATCTTCACGCCTTTACCGCCCGTGTTTCAGCCCTTACCGGCTTTGGTGCCGACCGCATCCGCAGCCGCGTTTTACCCGATATGGAAAAACGTCTCAGCCAGGCCGACATTGCTGTCGGCGCGCCGGTTTATTTGCGGGTTTTTACTGCCGAACAAAAACTGCAGGTCTGGCTGCGCGGCGATACCCGCTATAACGAAATTCAGGATGCCAGCTTTTGCACCGACACGGATGGCGACGCCAACGCCGCCCCGCAAATGCCCCCGCCCGGCGTTTATCGCATCCGCCGCGACGATCTGTCGCCCAACAGCCCCAGCCATGTCGAACTGGGCCTGAACCCGCTACCCGATGACGATGCCCCAACACCCGATGATGCCGTCGCTGCCATCTCTTACAGTCTGCATGGCAACTGTTCGAACCTCGCAGGTATTTCCCTTAAAAACGACGACATCGAACAAATCTATCTGCTGGTTGATACCGCCTTGCGCGCAGGCCAACAGTTTGTCCCGGTCCATGTTTTTGAAACCGCCAAAAACATGGATGACAGTCAGGCCTTAACCAACGACGCCATTGGCAATACCCCGGCCCCTGGCCTGTATGATGTTTACGCTGCTTTCGAACGCACCCACATCCCGCCAGATGTCAGCAAAAGCAACGGCCGCTATCACGTCGCCCCTGCCAATTAAAGCACTTTTCCTTTAACCGGGGGCCTTATTCCCCCAGGTGCAGCCGGTCAAAGGCCGCCTGCACCCGGGCCACAATCGCCGGGTTGCGATCCCGCCAGTATCGCGGGTCATTCATCAATTTTTGAATATCATTTTGCGGATCGACCCCGGTTTGTCCGGCATGGTTCCCGGCCAGTCCCGGCTCGCCGCCCCCCTGCATAAGACGGTATAATGCGCGCACCCCTTCGGGCGTCTGCGCCATGGCGTCATAGGCATCAGGCAAATGCTTTTGCCCCCAACTGGCAAGGCGCGGGGCCAGTTTTGCCCATTGTTCTGCCCCGCCAAATTCGGCCGCCAGTTGCCCCTGCATTTCCGCCATCCGCGCAGCTGTTTGCACCTGTGCCACCATTGGCGTTAAAATCTCGGTCGCCAAATCATATACCAGTTGCGCTTGCGACCCGGTAAAACCGGCCTCATGCAAGCGGGCATTCAAGGCTTCATCCACCCCGCCCAAATCTTCAACACCGCGAATGTCATAGCCCGCCGGGCTGTCAGGCACGCCAAGGGCCGCATAAAATGCCTGGCGTTCGGCATCAGGACTGTCCGGCCCCGGTATCTGAAAAGCCGGCGCAGGGGCGTTTTGGGGTTCGGCCGTGGTTGGTGCAAAATCCACCGCTCCACCAACCGCGCCCAAATCATCGCCGCCCGCCCCATGTTGCAACGGCGCACCAGCAGCCGCATTCAAAATATTCCCCGCCTGTGGCGTTACCATTGTCGCGACCTCGCCCGCGACAACAGGCGCCCGCGCACCGTTTCCACCCCCGGCGTCACGTCCCTGCCCAACCACAACATCATGCGTATTTTCCGCCATCGAACTCCTCCAAATCCATCACGCTGGTATCAAACGTCAAACACCCCGTGCCCGGCGCAACATATGCAGCACCAGGGCGCGCTGCCCTTCAAGCATCCATATCGCCTGTGGGCTTGCCCCCGGGCCAAGGGCACGTTCCAGCGTCATGGCGCGTAAATCGGCACATACAACAGCACCATCATTGCCTGCGGCATCGCCCAAAATCCGTTGCCACGCGCGGTCACGTTCTTGCCGCGACACACCACCAAAAACCCCCTTGGCAGCGGCATTTTCCGTCCCTTTCGAAATCTGCGGCAAATCCACATCCGCCTGCCCGTCCTCAAACCAGCCCCACCCGCGGCCATCACAGGTTTGATTTTGCGCGATATGGTCCGTATCGCCCGTTTCATCAGGCATCGCCGCCCCGCTCATTGCCACCGCCTGCGTGCCTGTTACAGCATCCGCCTCCGCCCGTTTCATGCGCCGCCAAATCCTCATCATCCAGCCTCCCCGGCATAGGCATTCGTGTTGGTGTTGGTGTTGGTGTTGGCCGCCGCGCCCTCTGGGGCCTGCACCATTGCGCCAACAATTCCGGCAATCCCGGCCAGGTCTTCCGGGGTTATTTGCGGTTGCAACAAATCCGGTGGCACGCCAAATTGCTCCGCCAGCCAGCGCACGGTTTTGTCCATATCAATGGTCGCCATCGCATCAGGCCCCAACGATGCCAGTCGCCCCAGCCAATCCAGCGTCTGCCCCGCTTCCGCCTTACGGCCAAGTTGTGCCATTGGGGCGGTATGGCGCAAACACACCACCGTACCATCAATCGGAATATCAGGCAGGTCGCCACTGCGGGCCAGCACATGCAACGCCCGGCGCATCAACGGAAAAATCAGTTCCGCCTGCAACCGGCTATAGGTTGCGGCCAACAGGCGCGAATTTTCCGCAGCCCGCTCCAAAACCTCGGTTGCGCTCATGCGCGGGGCGTCCACCTGCCCCAGCCGGTCGGCCAGCAAACAGCGGCGAATGCGTTCGCGCAGATCGGCCAAAACAACGTCAGAAACATCAAACCGCCCCGGCGCATCTAATGGTGTTAACCCCGCCGATCCTACCGCTTTGGGAATAATGCTGCCTGGCACCAGGCGCACCGTTGCCGGGTTTAAAATGCCATCATCATCGGCCTGCCAAATGCCGGTCACGGCAATGGATGCATTCTTTAAAACCAGTTCCACCACCTTGTTGGCGGTTTTAATATCGGGTAACGCCTTCATCACCGGCGATCTGCCATAAATTTCGCCCGGCGCCTTTAACCAGCGAAAGGCAATATAGGGCGAAACCGCAAACCGCCCCGTGGCAATCACACCGTCCTGTGCGGTAGTATCCACCGGGTCGCTGGCAAAAAACACCACATAATCATAGCCGCCGCCCCCGGACCGATCCGGCAAAACGGCCTCGATCACGGCAAATTTTTCCATCTCGGCATCAGGGCCGCTTGTCATGCGGTCAGGTATTTTTGCATCGGGCCATTTTTCGCAAATATCAGCACTGCCCAGGTTTAACTGACGAAAAACCGCATCAAGCGTGCCATCCACCCGTTCCTCAAATGCCAGCTGGCGCACCGGCACGGCACAAAACCGAAACCGCGATGGTGCCCCCGGCCCCTCTTCCTCCAGCCGCAAGCACGCCGTTCCCACCGTCACCAAATCCAGATACGCCTGGTGAATTTCAACCGCAAAATTGGACCGTTCAAAATGCCCCTGCACGATCCGCCCCGCACGGGCCAGTTTCTCGGCCAACTCGGCTTTGTCGGCGGCGGCGACATCATCGCCCGGCACCATCTGAAACCACCCGCCCGACGGCGGCGTTATTTCGCCTAACAAACTGGCGGCCAGTTGCTCCACCGCATCGGGGGCAGTGGCATCAAACACGCGGTCAAACTGCTTTTTGCCCACATTGCCACCGCCCCCGCCAAAGCCGCCTGGCCCGCCAGCACCCGCATCACTCTCCTGACGCTGCGGCAGGGCAAATTCATAACATTCCTGCCAATGGCGTTGCCAATGCCCCCGGCGTTGCAGGGCCACCCGAAACCGCCTGCGCAACATCCCGGTATCCATTTCCGCCTGCTTCATCTGTTCGCCCCTGCTGCCAAAAACCACTCGCATTCCCCGTCCGCCGCCCCCCGTCACATCAGGCCCCATCCTTGGTTAATCCCCGGCCAATCCCAACGCGACGCAAAGCCCCACAGCAAAAAACCCGCCACCGTTTCCGGTAGCGGGCGCAACTCTGGTGTTGATTTAGGTATCCTAGCCTATTAAAAAGAACAAATCAAGAACTTTTTTGACAAATTTTCGATCTGTTCACAAGGTAACGATACAACCCCGCCGGGGTCATCACATACCATGCCGAAATACCCAGCAATCTTTTCACCACCTCAACACAGCTAAACATCCCCAACCGCACCTTTTTCGCCGCGTCATCGGGCAATGTCACCCAAACGCAACAATGCCCCTGCCCGCGATAATAGGCTGCCGGGTCAAACAGGGCTGAAAACTGCCAAAGTTCGCATTGCAACTGGTGGCTTGCCGGGTTTAAATAAATCCACTGTCCGCTCTCCCCGGTCGTAATCACCGCAAAACAATGGCGAAATCCGGCAGGTAACCAGCGCAAAAACCATTTATCCGGGGCATCGGCAAACACGATCAAGGCCCGGCTTTCCGGGTTCTTTGCGCGGGCCAGCCCCATCATTGGCACCTGGCGTCGTCCCACACGATTGCGTGCCATTGCGCAGTTGCCCTCGCCCGGCGGGTGTAAATCATCCTGCCCCCCTCGTTTTACAGCCGATGCCCGCACCCTCACCAAATCCCCGTCTTCTTTTGCCGTCAGGTCATTCGCACCATGCGACCCGAAACACACCGGCAATGCTTCCTGCCGCGATACCCGACCTAAAAATGACATGGCATAAAATCCCCCTGCATTTCCTGGTCCGTGTCGTTTTCCGCATCTTCTGCCAACACGGCCCCATCGGGGTCCACAATATTGCGACGAATCAACACATTGCCCAATGCCGCCAACGCCTCGTCCCACAAAACGGCTTTGCGCTGTTCCTCGATCACCCGAGGGTCCGGCACCCGTTCCACGGTCCCGTAATATTCCAGAACCTGCAAATGGGCCTGCCCAATCTCGCCGCCGCGCCATAACCGCATCACGGCATTATAAATATCGTCCGGGTCGCACGGCCGGGTCACGTCCCCGGCATCGGCGACAACCCGTGCCCCTTCGATCCGTGCAGCCTGACAGCGCACAAACCAGAACCATGCCTGCCCGGCACTGGCAAACAGGGTCACCTCCCCGTCGCGCAAGGGTTTGGGAAACAATCGTTGCTGCGTCATTTCGCCCTCCTGATAAAAATTTTACTGCTTTGTGGTCGCCTCACACCACACCCTGCCAGCGCGGCGTCCCATCAATTCCCTGTATTCTCAGGTTGCCATTCCTTGCCCATCACACCCGCTGTCGACCAAAACGGCACCGAGCAAAACCAATGCAATCTGGCCCGGCGCGGCGCAGACAAAAAAGTGGCGTCACCGCACCCCGGGGTGCCGCGTCATTGATAAGCCGACCATGAACACTTATTGAAAGGAACGATCCATCCCGTGGCAGGCAGGCGGCAATCTTGCCCGCCACCGCTTACTCCAGGATGCAATTCTCCCGCTGACACTCAGCTTTTAGACCACTTTTGTTCTTATTGTAAAGGATTATTTTCCTATTTTGTTCCCCTATGCCAAAAAGGAATAAATTCCCTGTCCCGCAACAAGCCAACCCTGATAGAATACCCCCATGATCAGACATGACCTCATCTGGACCGCCCTCGACAAAATTGCCGAGGATAAAGGCCTCTCGCCCTCCGGCCTTGCCCGGCTGGCCCAGCTTGACCCGACCACGTTTAACCGGTCCAAACGCAATACAAATGCGGGCAAACCGCGCTGGCCCTCGACCGAAAGCATCGCCAAAGTGCTCTCGGCGGCCAATGTCACATTTCGGGAATTTTCTGAACTGATGGATGGCAATGGTGCGGGCCGCGTGCCGGTCATCGGCTTTGCCCAGGCGGGCAGTCGCGGCTTTTTTGATGATGCCGGCTACCCCGTTGGCGGTGCCTGGGAAGACATCACCTTCCCCGCCCTGCACGACCCAACCGCCTATGGCCTGCGTATCGCGGGCGATTCGATGTCACCGGTTTTCCGCGATGGCGACCTTATCATCGTCTCCCCCGCCTCAAACATCCGCCCGCGCGACCGCGTCGTGGTAAAAACCCGCGAAGGCGAGGTCATGGCCAAAGAACTGGTCCGCCGGGGTGCAATGGGGATCGACCTTAAATCCCTGAACCCCGCCTATGAAGACCGTTACATAGCAGCCCAGGACCTCGACTGGATCGCCCGCATCCTCTGGTGCAGCCAGTAACCAAAATTTTCAACCATCCAAAATCGAACCTGCTACAATGGCGACGCTGGGTAGGTGAGCAAGACATCGTTGTAGCTACCATCCAAAATCGAACCTGCTATAATATGTAGATAGACGTTGGCACGTGGGTCCATGTTGTAGCTACCATCCAAAATCGAACCTGCTACAATTAGAAACACCGAATCCCGCAGCATATTCAGTATGTTGCGGGATTTTTTTGAGTCAAAAACCGGCATTTCCATGCCGTTCTGACCGGGAATTTTGCAAAAATGATGCATTTTTGACAGGCGAAAGCGGGCAATTTTCATGCCGCTTTCACCCGTCATCCCCGGCAAACAGCCGTTATTTAACCCCGGTCATTTCCGATAGCACTGCCGCTACATTCGGACCTGCCACCAAAATCGGCGCACCCTTTTCCAGTACATCCGGGGCCTGCAAAAATCCGTTGCACCAGCCCCCGGCCTCGCGCATCAAAACAATGCCCGCCATGCAATCCCACGGGTTGATGTGGGGTTCAAAATAGCCAATCAGTCGCCCCGATGCCGCATAAGCCATCATAAGTGCGCAGGACCCGTTGCGAATAAACATGCCTTCGCGATCTAAAAGGTCGGTTATGAACGGCACCAATGCCCCACTTCCCACCCGGTGTGACATGCCAACGCCCATCACACCGGCATTCACATTATCAACCGGACTGGCTTTCATCGGTGTGCCATTCACCGTTGCTCCCTGCCCCAGGCAGGCGGCAAACAATTCATCCCCGTTGGGTTCGTAAATCAGGCCAATCACCGCCTCGTCGCCCACCATCAGCGCCACTGAAATCACCCAGGTCGGCATTTTATTGACAAAGCACGCCGTACCATCAATCGGGTCAATCACCCACAGGCACTCATTTGTGCCGCGATCAATACCCATTTCCTCGCCTAAAAATCCGTCATCGGGGAACTTTTCGGCAATGTGGCGACGAATAACCGCTTCAACATCCTTATCGGCAATGCTGACAACATCTAGCGGGTTGTCCTTGCATTCCACCACCAGTTCATCAACCCGGCGGTAATAATCCATTGCCACCCGTCCGGCTTCTTTCACCACGCTCACGGCATGTTCAAACCGTGCGGCAATATCCACGCCGTCGGCGGCCTTGTTCAACGCTTCGCTCACGTTTATTTTCCTTTTTCTGATTGCGGATCATTGACCCGACACAAGCGCAAGACCCCGCGCCGAAAATCCAATGCCAAGGGCACTGCCTGCCGTGATCGACGTATCAATCCGCCCGTCAATCACAAGCAATTCGCCCACATCGCACTGCATGGTGTAGTGCATGGCGCTACCAAGATATGTCGCGTGCGTCACGTTACCCTTTAACGACATTTGCAACCCCGCCGCCCCATCGCTCAGGCGCACGGCATCTGGGCGCACCGCCACGTCAACGTCGCCTCGGCCTGTTCCCCGTTTATGGCCCGCGCCGCACCTTGCACCAAATTGGCATCACCGATAAAATCGGCAATAAAGGCCGATGCCGGTTGTTCATAAAACTGGCGCGGGGCGGCAATCACCGCCCGGTTTATCAGCACCACCAGCACATTACATCGAATAAAATTCTGGCCAATTTTCGGCGACAGGCTGCCCGATGTCACCACAACACCCGCCACCTGATACTGCACTAAATTCAGCATCGACCGCGACATATGCGCAGGATCAGAGACATCAATCGCCAGCAGGCGATAGCCGATTTTCTGAATGGCGCTGATCAAATGGTGTAAAAACTATATCCGAAACGGATCTTCCAGCCCAAATGTGACCAGCCCGATCAAATCAGCTTTTGCGCCGGTTCATCGATCACGCAATCTGGTTGATCTGATAGCCCAGCCGGTCGGCTGTTTGCAAAACACGCTAGCGGGTTTCCTCCGATATCCGCCCATCGCCGGATCGGCACCGCGGCACCGCGACACCGTGGCGCGCCCACCCCCCCCCGCACGAAATCAATTTGTATGACTTTATACTGCCTTGCACAAGCGCACATGTGGGCTCTCCCAGTCGATAAAACAGCACCATCCGCCCTCTTTTGCGCACGGTTTTCTTTGACCATCGCGGGTTAAAAAACCTATGCTGATTCTCTTATATTCCGTATTCCACCAGCCCCGTGGCGCGCAGCACTGGCTGCCCCCAATAAAATAAATCAGGAGAAACAAGATGGGTCACGCCACCCCTTCCAAAACCTGGACCTGGCATCAGGGTACATGGCACGAAGGCAACCCGGCCATTATCGGCCCGGCCACCCATGGCATGTGGATGTCCTCGACCGTGTTTGACGGCGCACGCCGCATTAACGGCAAAACCCCCGACCTCAAACCCCACTGTGCCCGCGTTATTCGCTCGGCCCAATTCATGGGGCTGGAACCGACAATTACCGTCGGTGAAATTCTCGAACGCGTCGCCGAAGGGCTGACCAAGTTTGATCCCGATGTCGCCCTGTACATCAAACCGATCATTTACGGCGAAACCGGCTTTCTCGCCCCCGATGCCGACAGTGCCCAGTTTGTGCTCTGCATTAACGAAAGCGCCCTGCCCGACGCCATCACAACCGGTTTCACCGCCCAAAAGTCCAGCTTCCGCCGCCCATCGCCCGAAAGTGCCCCGACCGAAGCCAAGGCCTCCTGCCTTTATCCCAATGTCGGCCGCGCAGTAAGCGAAGCCAAAGGCAATGGCTTTGACACCGGTGTCATGCTTGACCCGATTGGCCACGTTGCCGAATTTTCCTATGCCAACCTGTTCTTCGCCAAGGACGGCACCGTTTACACCCCGGCCATTAATGGCACCTTCCTTAATGGCCTTACGCGCCAGCGCGTGATCCAGCTTCTGCGCGATGATGGCGTAAATGTGGTTGAAAAGGCCGTCAAATACAGCGAATTGCAAGAAGCCGACGAAATTTTCGGCACCGGCAATTTCTACAAGGTTGCCCCCTGTGTAAAACTTGACGACCGGCCCCTGCAACCCGGCCCCATCACCAAACACGCCCAACAACTTTATTGGGCTTTCGCCGAGGCAAGTTAACCCGCTTACGTTTCAAACATCTTTGCGCTGGCAAACATTGTCTTGCCACACCGAATGGTACATTACAAAAAACGGGCCATCCATTTCAGGCCCGTTTTTTACTGCTTTCCTCAAACGGCCTTTAAGGCGCGATCAGTTTCCGTTTTGCACCGGTATTACGGGTGCACTTTGCCCGGCACGATAGGGGTAGCTGGCAAAAATCGCACCAATCGCTTCGGCAATGGCGTCATCGGGATAAAAATCACCGTCTGATCCCATCCAGTTGCCGGTTTTACCTTCCCAAACGGTTTTGTTGGTTTCCCGATCAATCAGGTCAACAACCACCTCGCCGCGCACATAGGTATCCACTCGCCCGGTATCGCCAAATAACGGCACACCCACACCGATGCCCCCGCGCCCCGATGATCCGTAATAACCGCCATAAGACGGCCCACTGCGCACAACCTGCTGCTCGCGCGTGTTGACATGATAATCGACCAGCAAATCGGGACGGTGAATATCAAGCCTATAGCCATATCCCTGCATCCGCGCGGCAATGCGGTCTTCCATGCGCTGGCCGGTCAGGGTGGTATATTTGGCATCCCGGTCCTTGCCTGCTGCCTCGACAAACGCATAGCTGTGATAACGACCAAAATCCGTTACCGGGTCCTGATCGGTATAAACGCGCGAGCCGCCGGCACAGCCGGAAACCAGCAACCCGGCCAACAGGATCAGCCATTTGTGACGCTTCACTGCCATGTCTCGAATTCTCCAAATGAATGCCGCTTTGCCCTGTCAGCCATCAACACAGCATACGGTTGCTTTCTGACATCATCATGAAACTGCGGCATTTTTTTGCCCGTAAAATTTCCCGCTATATTTGAAGCAAAAAAATCCCGCCTTGTTCCGGCGCGCCTTGATCCATGTTCTGTCGAAATGCCGCAAAGGTGCAATCAATTCAGGTCTTTTTTCAACCATTGAACAAACCTTTCGACCGAAGGTTTTTCGAATACCTCCGGTAGTGCAAGCGCATAATATGCGAAGGCCGTCGGCCAAGTCATGTCTAACGCACGCACAAGCTGCCCCGATGCCAGGGCCTCTTGAACATAAACGTTATTCAGCAACGCCAAACCTTGCCCGTCAATCGCAGCTTTGACCATCAAAAAATCGTCGCCATATTGTGTGCCATAAACAGCCTCTTTGGCATCGATACCGTGCGCTTCAAACCACAACGACCAATCCTTGCCGCTCGCATCGGGAAGTAATTTATAGCGCAAACAACTGGCAGGTCCGGTAAGAGGCCCATGCTTTTCGAGCAAGGCCGGTGCCCCGACCAAAATCAATTCCGGAGAACAAAGCCACTCCGAAACAACACCTGGATAGCCCCCAAGCCCGTGACGAATCGCCAGATCAACGGGTTCAGACTTAAGATCAACCAGACGATCCTCCGTTTCAACAGACACTCTTATCGCCGGATACCTGTTGGAAAACCGCCCCAGGCTGGACACAAGCATGGCATGCGCAAAAGTCGCCGACGTACTGATCCGGATTGACGCCCCACGAGGCGTGAAATGTTTGCCGTGCGCTGCTTCGATCTTGGCAAACGCAGCCCCGACATCAGCTTGCAATGCCTGTCCGGCTGCCGTCAGGGCAATGCCATTTTTGCTTCGGATGAACAGCCTTCGGCCATAGCGTTCTTCAATTGCACGTACCCGCTGGCTAATTGCGCCAGCGGTCACGCCAAGTTCGACAGCGGCGTCCTGCATCACGCCAGTCCGCGTGACAACATGAAAGGTGTAAAGATCCTGAATGCGAATGACCATAAATTACTTTAGCTCAGCTAAAGTAAAAAGCAAAGTTTCTCGTTAGGCATTGATCGCTAATCCGTGACAATTTTCTCGGGCAAGGAGAACCCCGTCAATGTCCAAAACTGTTATCGTCTCATCTCGCCAGAACTGGGCCGTTGTTGCCTTTGGCTTTCTCGCTCTCTCACTGGCGTTTTCCTGTCGCTCAGCACTTGGGCTGATCATGCCGATCTGGCAAAGGGAATTTGGCTGGTCAAGTAGCTATATCTCGGGCGTAGGTGCCTGCGCGCTTGTGATTATGGCGATGATTGCGCCCTTTGCCGGTCACCTGGTAGACCAGCGCGGACCGCGATTTACCCTCAATCTTGGTATGGGATTTCTGGGTATCGGTGCCATGATTGTTGCCCTGATGAACAGCAAACTGATGTTTGTCATTGGTTTTGCCGGATTTTGCGCCATTGGCTTTGGCATCGTCGCAACCCACGTCGTGGCCACTGCGGCAACCCGCAGTTTTTCGAAAAATCAGGGTCTGGCGACTGGTATCGCAACGTCTGGCGCAACAGGAGGGCAATTTCTAATTGTCCCGTTGATTGCGGCTGTTCTGGCTTTCATCAGTTGGCGCTGGAGTTTTGGTGCCATATCGTGCGCCAGCCTCGCCCTGATCCCGTGTATCAGGGCAAAGTTTCGGTCACGCCCGCCTCAAATCAATAGACACGCCCTTACACCGGACCAATCAAATATCCGGCGTGACCTGGCTTTTATCCTGCGGCGGCCAGTTTTTCATCTCTTGTTCTGGAGCTTCCTGATCTGCGGGTTCACCACAACAGGCGTGATCGAAACCCACCTGTTACCCTTTGCCTCTTTCTGCGGCTTTCCCCCCGTCCCCAGTGCAACGGCATATGGTCTGTTATCACTGGTTAATCTTGTCGGCATGATCGCAGCAGGATGGTTCAGCGACCGCCTGAACCGACCAATCCTGTTGGCAACAATCTATGTTTTCAGGGCGCTAACATTCGTCCTGCTTAGCATCCTGCCAGGGACATCCGTAGAAATACTATTCTTTTTTGCCTTTTTATTTGGTGCCGTCGATTATGCCACAGTGCCTGTAACGGCCAGCCTGGTTGCCAGTCACATCGGTATTAAAGTAATGGGAATGGCAATGGGGATGCTATCAGCGGGCCACTCGATCGGCGGCGCAATGGGCGCCTTTCTTGGTGGCTTTATTTTCGACGCGACTGACGACTACAGCCTGTTATGGACCATATGCATTTGGCTGGCCGTCGGCGCCGCCGGATTAATTGCCTTTATCAAAAACACACCACCCGCAGAGGCGACAGCATAGTCCCCAAATAGACATCAGTCATGTTAAGGCACAAATACCCAGGCTCGCACAGAAAGATTTTCCCGGCAAAAAGCCCGCCACAGTCTGAACTGACCGCATAAAGTTACCCGGTTCAGACTCTGGCAGGCTACATGCCAAATCCTGCTGATTGCCCCCAATTGACGGGTTCATAAAACCCTAACCAGAAGCAGCACTGCTTGCACGACGCCATCGCCGCACCGGACCTGTTTAATCTGTATTTTGCCCAAAGACGGTCAATCAGGCGCTTAAATCCTCACCCGCCAGGGCGCGGTCAATCAAAGCTACGCTTTCATCAATGCCATACAGCGCAATGAAAGATCCCATCCGCGGGCCCTGTTCCTGCCCCAGCAGGATTTCATAAAGGGCCTTAAACCAGGCGCGTAAATCGGCAAAGCATTCATGCGTTTTGCCAATTTCATAAACGGCGGTCTGAATATCGCTGCCACTGGTGGCTTTATCCAGCCCGACCAGCACATCGCGCAATTCCGTCAGGGCAGCCCGTTCTTCTTCGGTCGCATCGCGGTATTTTTTGGTCGGCTTCACAAAATCACGGTAATAATTCACCGCATAACCCACCAGCTTATCCAGGTACGGGGCATTTTCCGGCGTTGCGCCATTGGCATAACGCGAAATAAAGCCCCACAGAACGTCCTTGTCTTCGGTATTGCACACTGAAACCAGGTTCAGAAGAATACCAAACGAGATGGGAATATCGCGGTTCGGTGCCGTTCCGGCATGAATGTGCCATGCCGGATTCTGAAGCAGCTTGACCGGGTCGGTTTCGGTTTTCAGCTTTTCCGCAAAGGTCAGATATTCATCAACCGTTTTCGGAATGACATCAAAATACAGGCGCTTGGCGGCCTTGGGTTTCTGGAACATAAACAGCGACAGGCTGTCTTCCGGCGCATAAGTCAGCCATTCTTCCACCGACAGGCCGTTGCCCTTCGATTTGGAAATTTTCTGCCCGGTCTCATCAAGGAACAATTCATAATTAAAGCCTTCCGGCGGAGTGCCCCCCAGTGCTTTAACAATCTTGTTGCCCAGTTCCACCGACGGGATCAAATCCTTGCCCGCCATTTCATAATCAACGCCCAGCGCATACCAGCGCATCGCCCAGTCGGGTTTCCACTGCAATTTGCAATTCCCACCCGTTACCGGGGTTTCCACCAGCTTGCCGGTTTCCGGGTGTTCATAAACAATGGTGCCCTCAGATGCCTTGATTTCCACAATCTTGGCCATCAGAACTTTTTGGGTGTCGGCCTCAACCGGCATAAACGGGCTGTATGTCGCCCGGCGTTCTTCGCCCAGGGTCGGCAGCATGATCTTCTGGATCTTGTCGTAAACTTCCAAAACCCGCAAAAGGGCGGCATCAAACATGCCCGAGCGGTAACAATCAGTCGATGACTTGAATTCATATTCAAAACCAAAACTGTCGAGGAACTCGCGCAGGCGGGCATTGTTATGGTGGGCAAAGCTTTCATATTTGCCAAACGGGTCCGGCACACTGGTCAGGGCACGGCCCAAATGCTGTGCCACCATCTCGCGGTTCGGCACATTATCGGGCACCTTGCGCAACCCGTCCATGTCATCGGAAAAGCAAAACAGCTTGGTCGGAATATCGGACATGGTTTCAAAGGCGCGGCGAACATAGGTTGTGCGCGCAACTTCGCCAAAGGTGCCGATATGGGGCAGGCCCGACGGACCATAACCGGTTTCAAACAGGACATAGCCTTTTTCCGGTTTTTTGTCTTTGTAACGCTGCACCAGCTTTTGGGCTTCGGTAAAAGCCCAGACATTGCTGTTTAACGCGGCATCACGAAGATCGGCTGTCATTTTTGAAACCTTGAACAAGTGTTTTACATAAAAATCGGATTTTGGCGCGAATTATGAATGATTCGACGCCGCCAGAAGCTAGCCCCGCTTGCGTCCAAGATCAAGCATTGAGCGCACATACCCACCCGCAACCTTCAACATGGCTATTTTGAAACCGCCACATTGCCGAAATGCCTGCAATCTGGCCGCAAAATTACGATGCCTCGCGGATTTCGCGCAAAAATCCGTTCACGGCATTCCCCAGATTAGCCGCTTCACGCAGCAAATCTTCGGCAATGTTCAACACATCGCCAACATCGGCGCGCACAGTGGCGGCGGCCTGCGACAGCACCAATACGTCTTCATTTGCCTGCTGCGTGCCCACCGCCACTTCCTGTGACCGGTCCACAATCGACTGGGTCAACCGGGCCTGTTCGCCCACCGACACCGCAATCGCCGCCGAATTTCCCTGAATTTTCTGCACCCCGTCCGTCATCAGGGTCACCACCGATGCCGTCTCGCGCGAGGCATCCTGTGTTGCGGCTATCTGGCGCGAAATATCGCCGGTTGATCGTGCTGTTTCACCCGCCAGGTGTTTTACTTCATTGGCCACCACAGCAAATCCCTTGCCTGCATCCCCGGCCCGGCTGGCTTCAATATGAGCGTTCAAGGCCAACAGGTTGGTCTGCCCGGCCAGCCCTTCAATCAGCCCCACAACCGCGCCAATTTCCGATGTCGCCAAGGCCAGCCCGGCAATGGTGGTTTTTACCTGCTCGGCCCCGGCGGCGGTATCGCCAATAACTTTGGCGGTTTCGCCGGTACGCTGGTTAATATCGGCAATGGATGTTGAAATTTCGCTGGCGGCAGCGGCCACTTGCTGAATACCTGCGGCCATCTGGGTGGAAATATCCAGTGCTGCATTGGCCCGCACACTTACCTGATCGGCAATATTATTTAAGGCCCTCGCCCGGTCGGTCATGGTTTGCGCGGCCCCGGCCAGGGCCTGAACAATGCTTAAAACATCGCGTTCAAACTGTTCGGCAACGGCAAGACGGCCCAGTTTGCGTTGCTCGGATGCTTCACGTCGCGACACTTCCATTTGTTCGCGCGTATCATCCATCAATTTGGCATTGCCAATAAAAATGTCGAGCGCATCAATCATTTCACTGATTTCGTCGCTGCCATCATTATGCAAGACCACCTGCCGGTCACCATCTGCCGCCCGGCGCATGGCCTGGGCCAGGTTTTCCAACCGATTAACAATCCGGCGCCCCACATACAACCACACCACCAGAATGGAAAAAACCACCCCCGCTGCCGCCAGTGAAATTTGCAGCACATTGGTCTGATCTAACGCCGACTGTGTTTCACCGGCACCATTCGCCGCCGATTTCTCCGCCGCCGCAACAATAACCGCCACATCATCGGCAAGGCGCGTCGCAGCTTGGCGATTTTCCTGCATCATCGCATTATTGGCCGCCAGCGTATCAAGTTCCTGACGACGCAGGGCCAAAATACCATCATCGCCAAAACCGGTTTTCAACAACTGGTCAATCAGCCCTGCAATCGTTTTATTCTCAGGTCCCAATTGCCCGGCCTCGCGGTCAATCTGGTCGGCAACCTGTTGCAAGCTGGTGCTCGACACCGCCAATTGCGCCACATTCGCCGCATTACCCGCCTCGGCCAAACGCCCGACAAGCAAATTTACATCCGCCAAAAGCGAACTTAACCGAATATAACTTTCCTGGGCCTGCGGCACCTGCACGCCGGCAAGCTCTTTGGTCTGCTGGGCAATTTCCTGCCCTGATCCGGCAATATGGGTGCGAAAATTCATCATCATCGGCAACAGAAAGTTGCTGATATCCCCATCCAGGGCAACAATCTCATCAACATATTGCGCCAGTTCAGCGGCCAGTCTTTCCGCTTTTTCCGAACCCGGCTCGGCCCGCAATTGCCCGATGCGCAACATATAAATATTTTTATCATCCCCGCCAAATGCCGCCAGCTTGTCAATCGCGCCCAACACCATTTTCGCCGCCGGATCCTTGGCCAGGGGTCGCAGCGCGCCTTGAATATTGGCCAGGGCTGAATCAAAATCTGTCGATCGTGACATCACCTTGGACGGTACGGTTTCATACGCCCCCAACAGCAACGATTTGGTCAAAGCCGCGGTAGCCCCGCGCAACTGAAACATCGGCACAATGCGCTGCGACAAATCATCACTGATCGAACTTGATGCCGTTGTCGTGGCCGCCGTTAACGACGTAATACTGTTTGCCAGCGCCTGCTGTGACTTTTCCATCGCCGGTTTTAACTGTGCCAGCAAGGTATCATGTTGCTTCTCAAGGGTGCCTAATCGCGCCGCACGCTGGTCCTTTTGTTCCAACCGCATCCGGGTTGACTTCACCAGTGAAGTCAGGCTGGAATTAAGCGCCCCCACCTTTTGTGCCATATCGCGGGCCGTTTCATCATCAAGATGGTTCTGCGACAAACTGTCGACCGCACCCGTCATAAAGTTCTGCTTTTGCACGCTTTCCTTGGCCAGCGCGTTCAACTCATCGGCATTGTCGGCCGCATCAATGCGCGGCCCCAGCGCCAAGATCCCTGCGGCTGACGTTGCCAGCCCATGGGCAGTTTCCAGCAACGGCACCTGGGATTGCGTAATATCGGTCACATGCCCGCGCACCGCACGATAAGACAACCAGCCAATCGACGCCGCAATACAAGGCACCAACGCAATCACCCCAAATGCCAACAACATTTTGGCCTTAATGCCCGTTTTGCCCTTGCCCGGTCTTGAACGCATTTTTCACCTGTCCTTGTGCATCGCATCATTGGCCCGAAACTAGTCTTGCGCGGGCAAAAACGCAGCAACGCTTCGGTGAAGTTTTAGTGACTCAAAAACCGCATATAATTCAGTAAGTTATTTTTGTTTTTCGCCTCACGAAACATGCCCTCAATCGCAAATCGGCACGCAGCTCGACAAAAAAATGTGAACATCATCACAGTTCCAACGTCGATCACCTTGTGCAAAATCGACCGATCGCAAACACCTTAAAAAATGCGCTTTAGAATTAAGATAAACCTAAAGATTGACTTTCGAACTATTTGGACCTGAGATTACAGACTTTATCCCTTGAAAATCGCCAGACCAGACAAACATATAATTTACAAAACTATCCGACATTCAACTAAAGATTGCGCGATCCAGGGCGTCAAATATCGAAACTGAAAACAGGATTTACCACGTCGTAAAACACCCTCATCACCGGAAAACGCATCGAATTTCGGGAAACAGTCATGACAGACCCAGACCAGCCGGTTATGCCATCCATACCTTCCACGCCTTATCCCGGCGGCGATGATGAACGCTTTGCCCGCGTGGTCGAATATGCCCCCAATGCCATGATCCTGACCGATGCCCATGGTCGCATCACCATGGTTAATGCCGAAACCGAAAAGGTTTTTGGTTATCGACGTGATGAATTAATGGGCCAGGCAATTGAAATGCTGGTTCCCGAACGTTTCCGTCATCATCATTCCGGCCTGCGCGACAGCTTTGTCAGCAAACCCGGCCCACGGCCAATGGGCCCGGGCCGCGACCTTTACGCCCTGCGCAAGGATGGCAGCGAATTTGCGGTCGAAATCGGCCTGAACCCCATTCCAATTGGCGGCCATCTGCATATTCTTGCCGCGATTGTCGACATTTCAGACCGCAAAACACGGCAGAAACGGCTGGAAAAATCACTGCGCGAAAAAGAACTTCTGCTGGCCGAAGTCCATCACCGGGTCAAAAACAACCTGCAAATCGTTTACAGCCTGCTTGATATGCAAAGTGCGCAAATCAACGACCCCGAAGTGCGTGAAATGCTGCGCGACAGTTGCAACCGTGTTCGCTCCATGGCCCAAATCCACCAAACCCTTTATCAAAGCGAGGATGTTTCCCAGGTTGAACTCGGCCATTTCTTCGACGACCTGCTGACATCGCTTTACTCGTCCTATGTTGTCGACATCGAACGGATTGTGATTAAAACCGATATTTCGCCGGTTTTCCTGCCCATCGGCCTGGCGGTTCCCTGCGGCCTGATCGCCAATGAATTGCTCTCAAATGCGCTAAAACATGCCTTTCGCGACGGCAAAAAAGGCCAGATCGATGTTTATGTCGGCGAGGTGGCCAACAAACATATCCGCATCACCGTCACCGATAATGGCGTTGGCCTGCCCGATGATCTTGACATTGAAAATGACGGCAGTCTGGGTCTTTTGCTGGTCAACATGCTGGTAGATCAACTTCACGGCACCATCACCATCCACCGCGCCAATCCGACCAGCCTTTCGGTGGAATTTCCCCAAACGGAGGCACCATGACCGGCAATTCTTTTTCTGGGCCCACCGATGTGACGGGAACCACACCTGCCAAAACCCAAATCATGATCGTCGAGGACGAACGCATTGTCGCCCTGCACTTGCGTCAACAACTGACCCGTCTGGGCTATGACAAAATATCCGTTCACAGTGCCGGGGACGCTGCTCTTCGCGGCATCCTGAACGACACCCCCGATCTGATCTTGATGGATATCCATATTGACGGCGACATTGACGGCATCGAAACGGCTGCCGGCATTCCGCCCCATATGCATATCCCGGTCATCTATCTGTCCGCCTATTCCGAAGATCAGACCCTGGAACGGGCCAAACTGACCCACCCCTACGGGTTTTTGATCAAGCCGTTTACCGAACGCGAACTGCACGCCACCATTCAAATGGCGCTGGAACGTCGCAAGGTCGAATTTGCCTTGAAACGCAGCGAAGAACGTCTGTCCCTGGCAATGGCGGCAGCCAAGATGGCCTGTTGGGAAATAGACACCCATACCCGCCAGATCCAGACATCAGGCCTCGCCAACATCATCCACCCCGATGGCGATGCCGAAAGCCTGTCGGCCAACTGGGACAGTTTTTTAAAAAAAGTAAGCCCGGATGACCAGAACGTGGTCCGGTCAGCTTTTGAAGCAGCTATTGAAAAAGGCGACTTCTTTGACGTTGTTTTTCGATCCGATGCCCCTCAATCCTCTGTCGCCTGGTTTCGCGCCCAGGGAAAAACCTTTGACAATGGCCCAAACCTGCCCCGGCGCATCATTGGTGTCATACAGGACATCACAGATCAACGTCTGGCCAGCGACCGCCTGCGCCAGGCAACCACGGTTTACGAAACCACCCAGGATGGCGTCCTGATTCTGGATCACGATTTGCGCATCACCAATGGCAATCGCAGTTATGCCAATATTACCGGCATTGCCATTGAGGATGCGCTGGGTCATCGCCCGCACATGATCGCACATGACAGTTTGCCGCAAGTGTTTCACCGCGAAATGTTCAAATCGCTGGAAAGCCGCAAACACTGGCATCGCGAAATCGAAAGCCACAATGCCGATGGCATCCCCATCACTCTGATGACCCAGATTATCGCTGTCGACAGCGACGAAGGGGCCCTGTCGCATTATGTCGCCATCATATCGGACCGGACAGCCATTCGCCGCGCCGAAGAAGAACTGCAATATCTAACCCATTATGACGGCTTGACCGGCCTGCCAAATCGCCTTCTGGCAATCGACCGGCTCGGTCGTGCCATCGAACGCGCCAGCCATCGTGGCTGCTACCTGGCCTGCATGGTCATTGATCTGGATAACTTCAAAAACATCAACGACACCCTCGGTCACGGGGCTGGCGACCAGCTTCTTGTCATGATATCGCACCGTCTAAGGGCCTTAACCTCCAGCACCGATACCCTTGCCCGACTGGGCGGCGACGAATTTTTGATCACAACCGAAGACATCCCGAACGAAAATGCCGCCGCCGACATGGCCGACCGCCTGATCAAGGGCCTGCAACTCCCCACCCGTCTGGCCGGGCGCGACATAACCGTATCCGCCAGCATCGGCATCAGCCTGTTTCCCGATACCGCCCAATCGGCACAGGATATGGTCCGACACGCCAATACCGCCATGTATGCCGCCAAAAATAGCGGCCGACGCAGTTTTGCCTTCTACAAACCCGCGATGACCGACGATGCCACCCATTTCATGACCCGCAGCCTGGAATTGCGCCGGGGCCTTGAAAACGGCGAACTGGTCCTGTTTTATCAACCTCAGTTTTCCCGGCTCACAGGCAACATGACTGGCGTTGAAGCCCTGATCCGCTGGAATCATCCGATCGAAGGCTTGCTGGGCCCGAACGAAATCATCCCGATTGCCGAACAAAGCGGTCTGATCATTGAAATTGGCCAATGGGTGGTCGAAGAGGCCTGTGCGCAAGCCCAACGCTGGCGAGACGACGGTCACAGTCCGCTGCGCGTTGCCGTCAATGTCTCGGCCCGGCAGTTACGCTCGGACGGTTTTGTCGACGTTGTTCGCAACGCGCTGGCCAAAACCAACACCCCGGCCAAGGCACTGGAACTTGAAATCACCGAAAGCATGATCCAGAACGAAGCCCTCATCATTGCCCGGTTGCACGAATTGCGCAAACTTGGAGTCCTCCTGGCGATTGACGATTTTGGCACCGGATTTTCCTGCCTTGGCTCCATCAAAAGCCTGCCGATCGAACGCATCAAAGTCGATCAGTCCTTTGTCCAAGGCATCCCCCAAGACCGTGACAACAGCGCCCTGACCGAGGCAATCATTGCCCTGGCATACACTCTCGGCCTGTCCGTCACCGTCGAAGGTGTGGAGGAAACCTGCCAGCATGAATTTCTTGCCGAGCTCGAATGTAACGACTTTCAAGGGTTTCTCTTTTGCCGACCGATTCCGGCAAGCCAGGTTTTCAAGCAGCCGAACAACAGCATGAAAATTTCGTAACCCGCGAACAGGCACCAAATCGGCACCGCCCTCCTTGTCAAAGGTATAGGTATTTTTAAAAAAACCTTAAATATTATATCCAAATAGGTAAATACAGTTGCCCGCCGCAGCGTATCCCCATAATCTTTCAAAAGGATAGGTTCACATAAGGGGGATTCCGGCATGCGCTTTTCCAACCTGTCACTTGGCACCAAACTGGCATGTGTAAGTGCGCTTGCAATTGCCTTCTGCCTTGTCATTGGCATTTTCCTGCAAACAGCCCAAACCGGTGCCACCACGGAAAAACTCACCCGTGGCGAAGCGCAGGCCGTCGCCCTGCACCGCGCGGCACAGGCGGGCCAGGTTCTTAACAACGGCATGATGATTGCCAAAAATCTGGCCGGTACATTTCATGCCGCCCGAGAACAGGGAACGTTGGATCGTAAAACATATAACGAGATCCTCAAGCGCACCCTTGAAAATAACCCTGCCCTTGCCGGTACATGGGCCGGGTTCGAGGTCAATGCCCTTGATGGCAAGGACGCCGACTATAAAAACGAAGGCGAACCCTTTGGCGATGGGTCGGGCAAATATGTCACCTATTATTACAATTTTGGCGACGGCATTACGCCCTATCACCTGACCGGGCTGGATAACGCCGAAATCAACGAATATTACACCGAACCCAAACGCACCAATAAACCCTATGTCACCGATGCCATCACCTACGACATTCAGGGCCGCAAGGTGGTTCTGACCTCGTTTGTCGTGCCTGTGCAGGATAAAAACGGCAAATTCCTCGGTGTTTTGGGTGCTGACCTTGAACTGAACGCCCTTTCCGACCGGTTTGCCGAACTTGCCCCGTTCGGGACGGGCACGGTTAATCTGGTATCGGCACAGGGCACATGGGTCGCGCACGAAGATCCAACAATTCGCGGCACCAAACTTGACCCTGCCGATCAAACCCAGGCGGCTATTCTTGACGCCATCAAATCGGGCAACCCCCAACAATTAAACGACGAAACATTCATGCATATTGTCATGCCCATTGCTATTGATGGTTACGACAAACAATGGGGTGTCGTTGTGAATGTTCCCCTGGCAACTGTCTATGCGCCAGCCAACGCTTTACGCAATGTAACCCTGGTCGGGGGACTGGTGTTGCTGATGATCGTGATCGGGGTTATATGGCTTTCGACCAACCGCATGGTTGCCCGGCCGATGAAACGCGTCACCGATGTTATTTCCCATCTGGAAAAAGGAAATTTCGACGTCACCATTCCCTATGACGACCGCGCCGATGAAATCGGCGCCATTGCCAAGGCCCTCGAAGCTTTCAAAGACGCATCGGCGGGGATGCACCGGGCTGAACGCGATAAACGCGAAGCCGAACAAAACGCCAGTGAATCGCGAAACCGCACCCGCCTGCAAATGGCGGATCAATTTGAAAAATCGGTCGGTTCCATTGTCGTGCATGTTACCGACAGCGCCGATAACATGGAACAGCTTTCTCACCAGATGCGCAGTGCTGCCGATGAAAGCACCCAGCAGGCAGCCGTTGTCGCCGACGCCGCAAACGAAGCCAGCACCAATGTGCAAACTGTTGCCGCCGCCAGCGAAGAACTTTCCGCCTCCATTCAGGAAATCAGCTCGCAGGTTGCCAGGTCCTCGCAAATTGCCGGTACCGCGGTCGCAGAAGCCTCACGCGCCAACACCATGGTCACCGGCCTGGCCGAAGCGGCCGAACGCATTGGCCAGGTTGTCAGCCTGATCAACGACATTGCGGCCCAAACCAACCTTCTCGCCCTGAACGCCACCATCGAAGCCGCCCGCGCGGGTGAAGCGGGTAAAGGCTTTGCCGTCGTGGCACAGGAAGTTAAAAATCTGGCCAACCAAACCGCCAAGGCAACCGACGAAATTGCCCAGCAAATCGGCTCTATCCAGTCCGAAACCCACAATACCGTGGATGCGATTGAAAAAGTGACCCGGACCATTTCGGGCATCAATGAAATTACCGCCGCCATCGCGGCCGCTGTTGAACAACAAGGGGCTGCTACCGCCGAAATTTCCGGCAACGTACAACAGGCAGCAGCGGGCACAAACGAAGTTTCATCCTCAATCGGCATTGTCCGCAACACAGCCCAACAAACCGGAGAGGCCGCATCAAACGTCCAGTCCGACGCCACCGAACTGGCCGTGCAGGCCCGCAAGCTCGATACGGAGGTCAAAAATTTCCTTAATCAGTTGCGCACGATTTAACGCTCACACATCACCCGGTCATCTCGAACGAAGATAAGGGATCACCGGGTCAGCAAACATCTATGTCTTTTGCAAAGCAAGACGCGCCCCCAACCCGACAAGGATACAACCGCCCAGTCTCCGGGTCAGCTTTTGCGCGCGATTTGACCGCCTCAGACGCACCATCAAAACCCCTGCCAGCATCACACAAGCCATATCGGCCGAAGAGAACAGCAAATTAACAATCGTCCCGAGAATCAAAAATTGCGCCCATACCGGAAACGCCACCGTGGCATCGATGAATTGCGGTAAAAACGCCATAAAGAAAATAGCCGTCTTTGGATTAAGAACTTCGACCGTCATACTTTCAATGAACGCCCGGCGTCCGGATTTTACACCAACATCCAAAATCGCCGGATTTTCAGGGGATTTGGTCCGAAACAATGAAATGCCAAGCCAGATGAGATAACCTGCCCCGGCCAGTTTCATCGCCATATAAAGCGATGGCACAGCATGAAACAAAATCGATAATCCGGCTGCCGCCGCAGCCACATGCACATACCCCCCAAGATGAATGCCAAGCGAGGCCATCACCCCGGCTTTGCGGCCACGTGCCAATGTTTGGGCGGCGGCATAAAGCATCGCCGGTCCGGGAATATAAGCAAAGATCGCCGTTGTGATAAAAAAGGTGATCAGAATTTCGATAGAAGGCATGAAATGCTCCCGGCAAGCCCTTCCTGGAAACGATCCGGAAGGCGACATATGCATAATAAGATGGCTTTAAGACCAGCATAACACGATCAAACGGCTAAAACGCGATCAACCTTAAAAAGGTCGCCCCGTGCGACGGGCTTTGATCCCCGCATCGCGCCATTGTCATCACTATCTGTTTCCGAATTTGAAATTTCGTCCTAAGCTGTCTTCCCCACAACCAGCGCACAGGACCAAACCATGCTTTCCATTCCCGCCACGGCATTCCTGACCGGCATTTTCGCCCTGATGATGACAGCGCTTAGTCTCAATGTGTCGTTCCGGCGGCGGGATCTTCAGGTCGGCATAGGCGATGCCAATGATGCAGCCTTGAAGCGCCGGATTCGCGCCCATGGCAATTTCATCGAAAATGCCCCTCTCATCATCCTGCTATGTGCCGCCCTTGAAATAACCGGTGCGGCCAGCGCAACCTTGTTATGGGCGTTTGTGGCCGTTTTTATCGTCGCCCGTTTGTTGCACGCCCTGGGTGTTTTAAAAGTTCCCGGCATCGGCTCACAGGCCATTGGAATGGTTTTGCAACATCTTGCCGTTCTTGCAGGTACTGTCATCCTGCTTGCCGGTCTGGTCTAAAGTAAAACAGTAAAGCTGCCCTTCAGGATGCGGCCTTTTCCAGGGCATTGCGCAATGACGTCAGCTTATGGGTCAAATCCACCAGTTCATCGTATTTCATGCCGCAGGCTTCGAAAATACAATCTGGCACATCGGCGGCCATTTGTTGCAATGCTCGCCCCTGATCGGTCAATGCCACCCGCACCTGGCGTTCGTCTTCGCGGTCCCGCTCCCGGCTCAGCAAACCTGCGGCTTCCAGCCGCTTGATCAACGGGGTCAAGGTATTGCTTTCCAAAAACAGCTTGCTGCCAATGCCGCGCACTGTTTGCCGGTCTTCGTGCCACAACACCACCATCACCAGATATTGCGGATATGTCAGCCCGATCTTGTCGAGCAACGGCTTATAGATACGGTTAAAGGCGTGCCCGGTCGAATAGACCGAAAAGCACAATAACTGGTCCAGCGTCAGCCTGGGGTTTTCCACCATCAAAATCTCCTGTCTCATATGAACCGGATAATTTAAGTCGTGCACGATTTAATATCAAGCGATTTTATCGCATAACTGACATTCTGAAATTTAAATCGCGCACGATTAAATCGCGTGGTATTCAAAATGCACCGACCGGCGATACACCGCCATCCACCAGACATTCAGAAAGGACACCCTCATGAACACCCTGAAAACAACCGTTGCCGCCGCTGCTCTGGCCCTTGCCACCACAACCTTCACTGCCCCGGCCACGGCCGATGTGGTTCTTGAACCCGCCACCCAAAACTTCCTCGACGGATTGGCCGCCGCAAACGTCCCGGCAATTTATACCCTCACCCCGCAACAGGCCCGCGACCTTCTCTCCGGTGCGCAGGCAGGCACTGTCGCCGCCCCCGCCGTCGATACCGAAGACCGCACCCTGCCCGTTGGCCTTACCGGTGCCACCCGCATTCGCATCTATCGCCCCAAAGGCAACACTGACCGCCTGCCGGTCATTGTGTATTTCCATGGTGCGGGCTGGGTCATGGGCGGAACCGACACCCACGACCGTCTGGTTCGCGAACTCGCCGTTGGTGCCAATGCAGCCCTGGTCTTTGTCGATTATGAACGGTCGCCCGAGGCAAAATATCCCACCGCCATCGAACAGGATTACGCCGTCACCAAATATGTCGCCGATCACAGCGAACAACTTAATGTTGACCCCACCCGCCTTGCCATTGCAGGCGACAGTGTTGGCGGCAACATGACAGCCGTGGTCTCGCTTTTGGCCAACGAACGCAAAGGCCCGGCCATTACCGCACAATTGCTGTTTTACCCGGTCACCGATGCCAATTTCGATAATGGTTCCTATACCGAATTTGCCAACGGGCCGTGGTTAACCCGCGATGCCATGAAATGGTTCTGGAACGCCTACCTGCCCCAAAACGTTGATCGTAATGACCCTAAAATCACCCCGATCCATGCAACCCGGGATCAGCTTTCCGGTCAGGCCCCGGCCCTGGTGATTACCGATGAAAACGATGTTTTGCGCGACGAAGGAGAAGCCTATGCCCGTAAATTGTCACAAGCCGGTGTCCCTGTGACCTCTACCCGATACAACGGCACCATTCATGATTTTGTCATGCTGAACGCCTTGTCGGAAACACCGGCAAGCCGTGCCGCCATTGCACAGGGCATCTCGTTTCTCAATACCGCCCTGCATGCCAACTGATCGCCTCCCTATCCCAAAGCGGGGTTGCAGGCCGCAACCTGAACCCCATGTTAAGCGCAAACCCGCGCAACTGACCTGTCAACAAAGGATGTTTAAAATGTCTGTTAAAGTTCTGTATCGCACGTCTGCTTCTGCAACTGGCGGCCGTGACGGCAATGCCAAAACCGAAGACGGCTCGATCGAAGTTAAACTGACCACCCCGAAAGAACTGGGTGGCGCTGGCGGCGAGGGCAACAACCCTGAACAATTGTTCGCCATGGGTTATTCCGCCTGCTTCATCGGCGCAATGAAGGCCGCGTCCTCCCAGGGCGCGCCCAAAACCCCGAAAGATGCCTCCATCAAGGCAACCGTTGGCATTGGCCCGCGCGACGAAGGCGGCTTTGGCCTCGATATCGACCTGCACATTTCGCTGCCGGGTCTGGACCGTGCCGACGCCGAAAAGCTTGTCGAAACGGCTGATAAAATCTGCCCTTATTCCAATGGCCTTCGCGGCAATGTCGATGTCCGTCTTCACATCGCCTGATCCAGAACGTCATGAGGACGGCGGCTCACGCCCCCAGAACTGATCCGCCTCTTTCCAGCCCGGCACATCTCCCATGTGCCGGGTCTCCTTTTTGGCAAAGGCCCCAAAAGCCCCCCAAAATAAAATAGATATTGTTAAGCAAAAACCGTCTAGGCTGGTTTTATCCAACCACCTGCATTGTGCCAGCCATACCGGAAAATACCCGCGATGACGCCGAACCTGACAGCCCTGCTAAAAGAAACCGACGGTGCCAAATCCCGGATCGCAGACTGTTTGCCACTTCCACGCTATACAGCTTCGTCCGCACGCGAAAAATTTAATCTTGACTGGATATGCCATTCCAATGCTCTTGCTGGCAACAGCCTGACCGTGATCGAAACCAAAGTCGTCCTCGAAGGCATTACAATTGGTGGCAAAACAATTGCCGAACATCTAGAAGTCGTCCATCATTGCAAAGCCATTCGCTATGTTGAAAACAGGCTCGCCCAAAATCTTGCCCTGGATCTGCAAGCCATCCTTGATCTCCACAATATCTTGCAAACCGGGCACACAAACGATCCCGCTAGCGATGGCCCCTCCACCAACGCGACCGCCAGCACCAATCCTGTTGAAAAAATCCACGATCTGCTGGCGCAACGCTGCGCCCTGTCCGCCTCTCACCCCCTTATTCAGGCGGCACAATGGCATGGGCTTTTTCTCAACCAGTCCCCGTTTCCCGGTGACAATGGCCGCCTTGCCCGGTTGCTGTTAAATTACGATCTGTCGCGGGCCGGTTATCCCACCGCCGTCATCCTTCGCGATGAAAAACAACAATATGACGCCGCCCTCAAACAGGCCGCAGCACCACATTCCCGGCAATCTGCCCCATCCACAAAGTTGGCGCAAAATACATCACAGGCATCGCCTTGCGACGATCTCGCCATCCTGATTGCCCAGGCAACCCTGCGAACGCTCCGCATGATCCTTTACCTGCTCGGTCCCTGTGCGCCGGCTCCTTCATCATCTGAACCATAATTCAGGCTGGCACATATGAAACATTCCTATGGACCCGGCATGATGCGGGCGTTATGTCCCTGTTTATGATGTCAGAAATACTGGTTTATGGCGGGCTTTTTCTGTCCGCCTTCACATCCGCCACCCTGCTGCCCGGCTCGTCCGAGGCGGTGCTTGCGGCCCTTGTCGCTTCGGGCAATCACGATGTGGCTCTGCTGGTGCTGGTTGCCACCCTGGGCAATGTTGCCGGTTCGCTGATCAACTGGTTGCTCGGCCTGGCCATCGAACGCTATCGCCATGCCCGCTGGTTCCCGGTTTCTGACCGCGATTATCAACGCGCGTGTAACTGGTTTTCCCGTTTTGGCCTGTGGGCCTTGCTGTTTTCCTGGCTTCCCGTCATTGGCGATCCAATAACCCTGGTCGCCGGGGCCATGCGGGTGCGTTTTATCCCCTTCATTCTTCTTGTCACGCTTGGCAAGGCGGCACGATACAGCATGGTCGCAGGCGGCGTTGGCTGGCTCGCAGATTTTTTCGGTTAACACAAAACACCGTCAAATAAAAATTCTGTAAACCTCGAAAATCGAAAATTATCAAAAACACAACAGTCAGTTTTTTAAATAAAACTATAAGTAATTTGCAAAATGCCCCTAAATGTGGCCTAATACAAATCACAATAAAGAAGATTTTTTTATAAATTTCACAAATTCATATGGGAGAAAATATTATGAATCTTGAAATACCGACATGGGTAAAGCCCGGCATATTTGGCGGCGTCATCGGCGCTATCGCAATTACAATTATTGGCTTTAATGCGAACTGGGTTGTATCAACCAGTTCCGCAACAGAGATGGCGGATGACCAGGGCAAGAATGCGGTCATTACGGCCCTCGCCCCGATTTGTGTTGCACAGTTCAAAACCCAAACGCCAACAAACCAGACCCTGCAGCTTGCGGCCCTAAAGCAGGAAAGCTCGTATAAGCGCGACGATTTCGTCGTCGATCAGGGTTGGGCCACCATGCCTGGCAATGAAGCACCAACCAAAGAAATCGCCGATGCCTGTGCGGACCAGTTGATGAAACTGATCTCATAACGTCGCCGTTCAAGCTCTGCGCGGCTTTATTATCGTTCAAAAACGGTATTCGGAATCACACCCGAATGTCGTTTTTTTATGCCTGCAGTTCGCGGGCGACAATTTTCTTCAATAATTCCGGCCTGCAAACCGGCAAATTTCCCGAAATCAAACCAACAACATTTCGGGAAACAACATGTCCGCCAATCTCAGTCTGTATCTTTCCATGGCAAGTTTCGCCCTTGTCGCCTCGATCACTCCTGGCCCGGTCAATATTCTGGTCCTGGGAAACGCGCTTCAATATGGTTTCCGGCCCAGTCTGCGCCCGGTTTTTGGTGCAACCGCCGGGTTTTGCCTGCTGTTTTTGCTGATCGGCCTTGGCCTGCATCAGCTTTTAACCCAAAGCCCCGAAATATCGCTGGTCATCAAATGGGCTGGTATCGCCTTTCTGCTCTATCTCGCCTTCAAGCTCGCCACGGATAGCGGCCAAATCGGCACCACAACCACAACAAAGGTCCCCTCGATCATGGCCGGTGCGACCTTGCAATGGCTCAATCCCAAGGCATGGATGGCGTCGGTTGCGGGCATGGGGGCGTTCATTGGCGATGGCAACACCACCCTGCTTCTGCAGTTTGTCGCCCTTTATTTCGTCATCTGTTTTTCGTCGGTGGGGTGCTGGGCTGTTGCCGGGGCGTTTTTACGGCGCTATTTGAACAATGCCGTTCTGGTCCGGCGGTTTAACCGCTGCATGGCACTGTTGCTTGCCGCCAGCGCCGTTTATTTGATGATGCACTAATTTCGCTATTCCCTTGAATATGCGCAATCAGGCACACATCACATGTGCGTATTGGCGCGGCGTTGCCGTCATTTGCCGCTTGAACACCCGTTGAAAATGCGCCTGATCGGCAAAACCGCAATCTAACGCCACATCGACAATCCGCCCGCCGCGTTTCAGGGCATGGCGCGCCCGTTGCACCCGGCAATTGATCAAATAGGCATGGGGTGTAATGCCATAGTGCTGCTTGAACGCGCGCACCAGCCACGATGGCGACAGGCCCGCTGCCTGGCAAATCTCGTCTAACCGCAACGATTGCGCACAATGGGCACGAATATAATCTGCCGCGCGCGCCATTTTACGCCCATCAACCTTGCCCACCCCCGCCAACAGCCTTTGGGCTGCAGGCCGCGACGCTGTTTTTGCCAACAGCAAACTGAAAAATCCGGTCGCGGCGGCTTCCTTGCCCAACAGCGAAACATCAGCATCCTGCAACACTTTGCCTAGCCGCACCAATGGCCCAAACACTTCCGGGTCGTGACTTAATACCGGGTCAAAGGCGGCAAAGCCCCCCTTGGCATCGGCATCATTTTCGGCCTGCAAATTGCGCAACCACCGGGTATCCACATACAACATCTGAAACGCCCAGCCGCGTTCCACCAGCGGATGGCAATCATGCACGTCTTCGGGGTTAATAAAAATCACTGTGCCGGTATCAAGTTCATGCTGCGCACGGCGCATATGGCACGCACTGGCCCCACCCCGTATCGCCCCGATCGAAAAGGTATCATGGGTGTGCTTGTCGGATCGAATATCGCGCCCCTCGCGCACAAACCGCGCTTCAATAAAGGGCAACTGCCGGTCATGCCAAAAATACTGATTGCGGTTAGGGGCGTTTGTCATCAGCTCGACCTGTGATCTCTTGGGTAAAATTCTACGATAGGGCAAATTCCCCGGTAGCACTAGCCTCGCACTGTGCTTATAGTCCCCCAAATGTTCGATGATCGCACCGAAACCCAGCCCCGTTTTTTACCCCCCGACGCGCCGGTCATGGTCGCCGGGTTGCGCCACGCTGTGTTTTTAACCCCCGATGGCGAGGTTGAGGAAATGCCGCTGGCCGCTGCGGCCAAGCGCGCCCGCGCCCAGCGCCCGATCATTGTTCACATGCCCGCCACCGCCAAACGCCTGCGCATTGATGGTTTTATCGGCCATGATTTGCTGGAACTTTTTGCCTTTGTGCGCCCGGCACAGTTTTGTGTGCCCACCCCGCGCGGCCTGGCCCTGGCCACCGGGCAAAAGGCCTGCGATGATTTGATCGGTCAGGCCGAAGCCATGGCGGAAGCAATGAAACGCCTGCTTCAGGAACTCGCCGTTCTGCCCGGCGAAAAACGCGGGCGGGCCTTGTCCATTGCCTGGCCGATGGCGCGCGGGCAATGGCCGTGGGGCGTGTCGGTTTTGGCCGCCATGGGGGCTGACGGCGATGGTCCACACCGCTTTGCGGTTTATGAAGGGCTTAAAATCTGGAAAAAACTGGGTGAATGGTCCGAACATGCGCCGCCACCCCCGCCTGGCAACAACCCGGTTGAACCCGCCGAGGCCCGCGAAAGACTGTTGAAATTACTGGGCGACGGGGCCGAAGAACGCCCGCAACAGGCCGATTATTCATCCGCTGTCTGTTCCGCCTTTGCCCCGCGCACCAGCGATGGCGCACCCAATATCGTTTTGGCCGAAGCCGGAACCGGTACCGGCAAAACCCTTGGTTACGTCGCCCCGGCATCGGTCTGGGCTGAAAAAAACGAAGGTGCGGTCTGGATTTCCACCTATACTCGCAACCTGCAACGCCAGATCGACGGCGAATTAAACCGCCTGTATCCCGACCCGCGCGACAAGCGCCGCAAGGCCGTGGTGCGCAAAGGCCGCGAAAACTATCTTTGCCTGCTAAACTTTGAAGAAGCCCAACGCCCGCTGGCCCAGCAACCGCGCCAGGCCATCCCGCTGGGCCTGATGGCGCGCTGGGCGGCGGCGACCCGCGATGGCGATATGGTCGGCGGCGATTTCCCGGCATGGCTAACCGAACTGATCGGGGCGCGCTTTACATCGGCCCTGGCCGATCAGCGCGGCGAATGTATTTATGCCGCCTGCCCGCATTATTCACGCTGCTTTGTCGAAAAAACCGTGCGCCGGGCGCGCTCGGCTGAAATCGTTGTCGCCAACCATGCCCTTGTGATGGTGCAGGCCGCCCTTGGCGGGCTTGATGATGCCTCAATGCCGACCCGCTATGTTTTTGACGAAGGCCACCATTTGTTTGATGCCGCCGACAAGGCCTTTTCCGCCCACTTGACCGGGCAGGAAGGGGCCGAATTGCGCCGTTGGCTTTTAGGCGCTGAAAACAAAGGCAGTTCACGCGCACGCGGCCTGAAACAACGCCTTGAAAGCCTGATCAGCGAACGCGAAGAACTGCGCGATGCGGTCAATGCAGTTATTGTTGCCGCCCAATGCCTGCCCGATCAGGGCTGGCTGATGCGCCTTCAGGATGGTGTTGACCATGCCAGCGGCCCGGCCGAAATTTTCCTGGCCCATGTCAAGGCGCAGGTCATGGCGCGTGCCTCGGAAAAGGATCGCGGCTATTCGATTGAAACCGATTGCAAACCTGCCGTTACCGAAGTCCTTGCCTGCGCTGCCGATCTCGATCGTGCACTGGCCTCGCTCGAAAAACCGGCCAAGGCGCTGATCAAAATCATCGCCCATATGCTTGACGAAAAAGCCGACGAGCTTGACTCCGCCGAACGCCAGCGCCTTGATGCCGCCATTCGTTCGCTTGAACGGCGCGCCATCATGCAGGTTGCAGCATGGCGTGGCATGCTGGAATCGCTGGTCGATGCCACCCCGGCCGAATATGTGGACTGGTTTGCCATCGAACGCCAGTTTGGCCGCGATTTTGATATTGGCATGCATCGCCATTATATCGACCCGACCTTGCCACTGACCGCCGCCCTGGCCCCCACGACCCATGGCATGGTGGTCACATCGGCCACCTTGCGCGATGGCACCGGCGATGAAATGTTTGACTGGGGCGTTGCCGAAGACCGCACCGGGGCCTCGCACATGCCGCTGCCTGCGGTGCGTGCCGCCATGAAAAGCCCCTATGACTATCGCAAGCAAACCCGGGTTTTTATCGTTAACGATCTGGCGCGCGACAATGCCGACCAAATTGCCAGCGCCTATCGCGAGCTGTTTTTGGCATCAGGCGGCGGTGCACTGGGCCTGTTTACCGCCATCACCCGCCTGCGCGCCGTGTATGAACGCCTGACCGGCCCGCTGGACGAAGCCGGTTTGCAATTACTGGCCCAGCATATGGATGGCATGGATGTTTCCACCCTGATCGATATTTTCCGGGTTGAACGCGATGCCTGCCTGCTCGGCACCGATGCCGTGCGCGACGGGGTTGACGTGCCCGGCGACAGCCTGCGCCTGATCGTATTTGATCGCGTGCCCTGGCCCCGCCCCGATATTTTGCACCGTGCGCGCAAGGCCGCCTTCCACGGTGCACGCTATGACGATATGCTCACCCGCCTGCGCATGAAACAGGCCTTTGGCCGCCTTGTGCGCCGCGCCGAAGATCGCGGTGTGTTTGTCCTGTTGGATAATCGAATGCCGACCCGCCTGTTAGGCGCGTTTCCCGACGATGTCGACGTGCAGCGCGTTGGCCTTAAAGAAGCGATTGCCCAGACCCGGGCGTTTTTACATCCCGAACTTTGACAGGTTATGCCACCCCGCACAGCCTTATCCGGCACCTCCCAGATCGGATGCAATATCGTGGCGAAGAGCCAGCCGAAGCGCATTGGCAATGGCAATAATATCAATACCTTCCTGTAAAAGTGCTCCCGCCACCGGGCTGATATAACCCGCTGCGGCAAACCCCATCGCCAGCACCGACAACACCATGCCGCCAATCACACTTTGCAAAAGAATACGGCGCATGGCGATGCTGATATGTAAAAGTTCATCCACCGTGGCCAGCGAGGCTTCGGGGATCACCACCCCTGCCGCCTCTGCCGTCACTGCACTTTCCTTGCCAAAGGCAATCCCGACGGTGGCAACAGCAAGGGCCGGGGCATCATTGATGCCATCGCCCATGAATAATGTCGGCGCCGCCGCCGTTTCGGCGCGCACAATGGCAACTTTCTGTTCCGGGCTTTGGGATGCCAGGCTTTTGCCAATCCCCAGCAATTCGGACAAATAAGTGACCTCGCTTTCGCGGTCGCCCGATACCAGCATGATTTTTTTAAACCTGTGGATCGGCCCTAAATGGTCAACAAAGGATTTGCCGTCATCGCGCGGCGTATCGCGAAACCGCAATGTTGCCCCATACCGGCCATCCACCATCACCACACATTCCAGCCCCGACGAGGTTTCAGGCAAAAGACGGGCATTTTGCGGGTCGCTTGCCAGCAATTTTTTACGATGGGTAACGGCAATATCGTGCCCGTCGACCACACCGGTCAATCCCTGCCCCGGCTTTTCCGATGCACGGGCAACGTCACCAGCGGCTATCTTGCGGTCCTTGGCCGCTGCCATCACCGCCATTGCCAGCGGATGGCGCGAATAACGTTCCAGGCTGGCAGCAAAGCGCAAAACGTCATCTGCCACAAACCCCGGGCCGGGCAGAATATCGGTCAGTTCCGGGCGGCCATAGGTCAGGGTGCCGGTTTTATCAAAAATCGCGGTCTGGCAGGTGGGCAAGCGTTCCAGCGCGGTTGGGTCGCGAATGACAATGCCGCGCCGGGCCGCAATCGAAATCGCACTCATCACCGTAATCGGAATGGCAATAAGCAGCGGGCAGGGTGTTGCCACCACCAGCACGGCCAAAAACCGTGTTGAATCGCCCGTCACATACAAAACCATAATGGCAAACAACAACGCCACTGGCGCAAACCACGCCCCGATCTGGTCGCCCAGGCGGCGAATTCTGGGCCGTTTTTGTTCGGCATCGCGCATCACATGCATGATCTGGGCATAGCGGGAATCACGCGCCTGTTTTTCCGCCCGGATCACCAGAACGGCATCGCCATTAATCGCGCCAGAAAGCACCGCCGTTCCCGGGACTTTGGCCACCACAAACGGCTCCCCGGTCAGATAGCTTTCGTCCATATTGCCATGCCCGTCGACCACCGTGCCATCAACCGGGGCGGTTTCATGGGGAAACACCGCAATCAGATCGCCAATGGCAACATCATCAAGCGCAATATCGCTGATCTCGCCCTTGTCATCCTTGCGATGCGCCACCGATGGCATCCGGCTGGCCAGTGCATTTAAGGCCGACGACGCCTTGCGCATCGCAAAGGCCTCCAGCACCTGCCCGCCGGTCAACATCAGAATAATCAATGCGGCAGCCAGATATTCGCCGAGCCAGATACCGGCAACAAAGGCAATGGCGGCCAAAAAATCAGCCCCCATTTCCCGACGCAGAAATTTCAACAGCAACTGGGCAAGGATCGGCACACCACCAATGACAAACAGCACCAGCAACGAAAGGTCCGCCGCCGCAAAGCCCCCCACAGCCGCCAAACCCGACCAGCGTAGGGAAAAATGCACAAAAATCGCCAACAAAGTCACAATCAGGATCATGCGATTAACAAAGGGGACGGACAATGCCGCATCGGCCCGCGCCAAAATCCGGTCTACATCCCCGATAATTGCCATATCGCACGCTCCTGTTTATGATCGGTTGATCATGACCGACTTCATGCGCCGACGCTATCTATATTACAGAAACAAAATGTTCATACCTGAATGACCCGCGAAAAAACCAGACAGGTTTGCTCTTTGTGCTGGCAAGACGGCATGACCAACCCCGTCACCATCACGCGCAAGCGTTTTGCGCAACTTTTTTTGTTAAAAATCAACTTTTAATTAAAAAATATTTTGCCACATACATCCATTGTAAGATGTGCCGTAAATCCGCCAAAATGAGATATTGGTAAACTTTGACAGTCTCCAGAAAACGTTATAATCAATCGGCAGATTAATCATGATCTGGACATTTGCCGTGCGTGCGAACCGGGCCTCATCACCGTCTGATCTGCGGGTAACCATCACAACGCTGGTGGCATGCCTTTTATTGATCAATACGGTTTTGTTTGGCTTCATGCATGCACCACTGGCGGCACAGGCCAATGCCGACGGCAAAGGATATATTCCGTTGCTGATTTGCACCGCCAACGGCATTCAGGCCATTCGCGTGCCTTCCGATCCGGCAAATCCGCAATCGGTTCCCGAAATATCGGGCAAATACGACAGCTACGAAGCCTATCAGTGCGCGATGTGCGGTTTTGGCATGCATTCGATGGCGCCAGCCGCAACTGTCGACATTCCGGTTCTGCACCGCATCTTGCTGTCCAATGCGGTTACCGCCCTTCACATCACGGCCCATTCCCCCGATTTTTATCCAAAAGCCGGCACGCCCCGCGCGCCGCCGGTCGCATTGGCAGCATAGTTAACCGTTTTTTGGTTTATCATTGCCCTGCAATTTTGCACCGGCACGAACCGTGCCATGTGTGAAATCGGCAAAAAGGGTCGATAATGTCCATTCACGCCACCGCTCCGCGCGGATGATGCTCAAAATGGCCGGTTAATCACGCCAGAACGGTTCTTCATGCTGCCCTGCCAGATCTGCCTGCGGGGTCTATCGGCTGTTTTTTCACGCCATACTCCCCCGCAGTTTATCGCAACATCATGAAATCAGACGACACAACGCCCCGCCATGCGGGAACCATCGTTGTGGCCTACTGGGGATATACCATGTCTAACCCAATCAGCGGTGCATCGCGCCGCCAACCCGAAAACACCAACGGCTTTTATCGCGCTGTCTGGCGCTGGCATTTTTATGCCGGGCTTTTTGTTTTGCCCTTCCTTGTCCTGATGGCCATTACCGGCGGGGCCTATCTGTTCCGCGATGAAATCGACAATATCGTTTATGCCGATCTAAAACAGGTTGCCGCGCCCACAACCCCGGCCCTGCCCTATAGCACGCAAATTGATGCCGCCCTGGCAATGCAGGCTGGCAAGGTGGTCAAATTAACCACCCCGGTCACGCCAACATCAAGCACCGAAGTCACCATTGCCGATGCCACCGGCACCCGCCATGCAGTCTATGTAAACCCCTATAGCGCACAGGCACTGGGCGAAATGGCTGATCGCGGCACCATTATGTGGACCATTCGCCACCTGCACAGCCTGGCCGAATTTGGCACCTTCACCAACGCCCTGATCGAAATTGTCGGCGGATGGACCATTTTGCTGGTTCTGACCGGCATTTACCTGTGGTGGCCCAAACGGGTTGACGGCACATCCCGCCTTGCCATTCGCGGCAAACCAGCCAGCCGTCGCTGGTGGCGCGACAGCCACGCTGTGGTTGGCCTGTTTGCCGGTTTTTTTATCTTGTTTCTGGCAACCACCGGCATGCCATGGTCAATTTTCTGGGGTAAATATGCCAACCAGTTCGCCAATGGTACGCCCACGGGCTATCCTTCCGGGGTGCGGGTGAATGTTCCCCTTTCCACCGTCCCCATGATCGATGCCTTTGGTGAAACCGGCTGGACCACCGAAAACGCGCCCCTGCCCCTGTCGGTCGCATCCGGCCCAAAGGCGATTGGCATTGATGCCGCCACCACAACGCTTAATGACCTGGGCCTGACACAGGGTTACGCCGTTAGCCTGCCCAACGGGCCGCGCGGCGTTTACAGCGCGTCTATCTATCCCGATGATCTGTCCCTGCAACGGGTGATCCATTTGGATCAATATTCGGGAAAACCCCTGATCGATATGTCATATGCCGATTATGGCCCGTTAGGACGCGGGCTGGAATGGGCGATCAATGTGCATATGGGCCAAGAATATGGCCTGACCAACCAGATTGTCATGTTAATGGTTTGTGCATCGATTGTCTTTATGGCGGTTTCAGCCGGGGCAATGTGGTGGAAACGCCGCCCCGACGGGCAAATGGGGGTGCCACCCCTGCCGCGTGACATACGCAAGGTGTACGGCGTGATGGCCATTCTGGCGATTGGCGGCGTTATTTTCCCGCTGGTCGGCCTGTCGATGATCGTGATTTTACTTCTGGACCTGTTTTTTGTTGTCCGTCCGCGATTGTTGCTTCGCAACGCCTGATCATTGTTTGGGCGCACGGCATGTTCGTGCCGTGCGCCTTTTCCCGCAAACAGGAGGATCCGGCCATGAATACCTCTGACGCCTTGCGCCAAATCCTGACCTATGCCGATGACAAACCATTGCTGATCCCGGCCAACACCTTTCTCGAACCCGAGCAGGAACACCTTGCCAACGCCTATATCGTCGAACAGGGACTGATCATTCAGGGATATTATAATCGCAGCGGCGACCGTCAGATTTGCCGGGTATATCGCCCTGGTGATGTCTTCGGGCTTGAATCCCTTGATGGCGGTTTACTTAAAAACAGCCCGCCGCTGGTCAGCGAAACCTTGTCAGACTGCCAGGTCATGCGGCTACCCTTGACCCGGCTGCGCCAGCAGCAATCGTCAAGCCTGTCGCTGGCACAGGTTATATCGCATTTGCTTAGCCGCGAAGTCATTGCCAGCCATTACTGGAAAATCAACATTGGCAGCGGCCCTGCTATCAGCCGCATCTGCCGCTTTTTGTTATGGGTGGCCCATCGCGACCGGTGCATTGTACCGCCGCGTGACAAACTGGGCAGCATTGTTTCCGTGACCACCGAAACAGCCAGCCGCACCATCGCCAATTTGCGCCGACAGGGGTGTCTGCTCCCGTTTGAATATCCCCAACGCGACCATATGCGCATCGACCGCAGCGAATTACTGCGCCATGCGGGTGAATTCTGGGATGATCGCGCCGCCTGAATATGTGCGTTTCCCGGCGGCGGCTTTAACCCGCAATATTTTTGCGTTTAAAGTCCGCCGCAAAGAAACATTGCCTCAGGCAATGGCAGATGCCGTGTTGACATGGATGGCATAAACGCTTGTTGTTGCCGTAATCAGCAACTCGTTGCCGCGTGGCCCGCCAAATGTCAGGTTTGAGACAGTTTCAGGCACCATAATTTTACCCAGCAACACACCGTTCGCATCAAAGCAATGCACGCCGTCCGCCGCCGACGTCCAGACATTGCCATGATAATCGACCCGAAACCCGTCGGGCAGGCCCGGGTCAATGCGGGCAAAATCACGTCCGTTTTCAAGCCGGTTATCCGCGATTACATCGTAAACACGAATAACCGAGGCCACGTCTTCATCATGGCTGGCACCAGATTCCGCAACGTAAAGCAGTTTTTCGTCAGCCGAAAAGGCAAGGCCGTTAGGCTGGGCAAAATCAATTGCCACCTGGCTTAGGTCGCCGTTATCGGGATCAACGCGGAAAACACTGTGATGGTCTTGTTCCGGGGTCGATTTATACCCCTCGTAATCCGATAAAATGCCGTATGTCGGGTCGGTAAACCAGATACTGCCATCAGATTTAACCACCACATCATTAGGCGAATTCAGGGGTTTGCCCGCAAACTGATCGGCCAGTGTTGTAATCGTGCCATCATGTTCAGTCCGGGTGACAGACCGCGTTCCGTGCTGGCAACTGACCAGGCGGCCTTCCCGGTCTCGGGTATTGCCATTGGCAAAATTCGAATTTTCCCGAAACACATTGACCGAACCATCACACATCCAGCGATAGATTTTCTGATTGGGAATATCAGAAAACAACAGGCATTGGTGCGCGGGAAACCACACAGGCCCTTCTGTCCATAAATGCCCGGTCGAAAGCCGACGCAAACTGACATTTAACAGTACAAAGTCGCGAAAACGAGGATCGATAATTTCATAGGGTCCGTTCATACCCTGCCCTTTCTTTTGCTGGCCAGTGCAACCACAGACACAATAATCAACCCGGTCAGGATCAAACGAACCCCGGCACCCAGACCATAAGAATTAAGCATCGACACCAGCAGAAACATGAACAATGCCGCCGCCCAGATACCGGGCACATTTGAATTGCCCCCGGCAATCGACGACCCGCCAATGACGACCACCGCAATCGACATCAGCATATATTCCGTTCCCATATTAAGGTTCGCCCCGCCGGAAAAACTGGCCAGAATAAACCCGGTAAACGCGGCAAGAACAGCACAGCCGACATAAACCCCGAAATGCACCATATTAACCGGCACACCCGCCAGGCGGGCAGCCCGCTTGTTTTGCCCGGTTGCCAATATCCAGCGCCCGGCAATGGCCTTTTCCAAAACCACCCATGCCAGCACCGAAACCAGAACGGCGACCAGGGCGGCATTGGGAATGCCAAACGTGCCCCCGGTGGCAAAATCGGCCAGGCTTTGCGGCGGTTTGATTCGCAATCCCCGGTTTGACCAGATCGCCAGCGACTGAAACAAAAATGACGCCGACAGCGTTGCGATAATAGGCGGTATACGCATCATCAAAATCAGCGCAAAGTTAAACAGCCCGCATGCCAGCCCAACGCCAATCGCAATCAAAAGCCCTGGCACAATAAGGGCACCATCCGATGCCATGAATTTTAACGCAATCGTCCCGGCAAGGGTCATGGTTGCGGGAATGGAAAGATCCACATTGCCCGGCCCCAGGGTGACGACAAACATCTGGCCGACGCCCACAATCACGGCAAAGGATGCAAAGGTAAACGCCGCATACAGCAACGACCCAGCCCCGCCGCCACCGCCCGTACCGGCCAGCATCGCCGCGATATAGGTTGCCCCGGCCGCCAGATAGGCCCATATCCACGCCTTGCGCAATACAGCCCCGGACAGATGTTTAAGCCCGCGCTTTTCCCTGCCATCGGCACTGTTTTTAACGGTCATATTCATACCAGTGCCTCCCGCCGGGTAAAAACAAGCCGCACGGCAAGCACCAAAATCAGGATCGCCCCTTGTGCGCCAATCTGCCAGTCAGATGACAGATGCAAAAAGGACAGAAAACTGGCCGCCAATGTCAGGGTCAAGGCCCCGATCACGGCCCCGATGGGCGATACCCGCCCGCCGGTAAATTCGCCGCCGCCCAAAATCACCCCGGCAATCGATAACAGGGTATAACGCAACGCAATATTGGCATCGGCCGAGGTGGTTAACCCCACAAGCGCCATGCCCGCCAGCACACCAAACAGCCCGGCAATGCCATAAGCAATTGCTTTTAGGCCGATAACCGACCAGCCAGAACGCTCAATCGCCTGTTCGTTGCCGCCCACACCGCGCAGCAACACGCCCAAAGACGACCGTTTAACAAAATAATGCATAATCAGCGCAATCAGGATCGGCGCAATAATTGCCACCGGCAACAAGGGCGGCTTGGCTTTCATGATGGTGCGCAACCAGTCCGGTGCGGACCCGCCCGGCGAGGGCAAAATCAAGATCGCCATGCCCGACCAGAAAAACGACATGCCCAGCGTGACAACAATCGCAGGCAGGCCACGGGCATGGATAATCGCCCCCATCGCAGCATAAACAAGGATCGCTGCCATCAAGATGGCATATCCGACCACGGGGTCGGTTTGTACAAAGGTTGCCGTGACACAGGCGCAAAAACTGACAAAGGTGCCAATCGACAAGTCAATGTCATTGACCATCAGGATCATCATCTGGGCAATCGTTGCCAGGGCAACCGGCACCGCCAGATTGAACAAAAGATTAAGCCCGAAATAGCTCATGGCGCGCGGTTGCAGATAAAACACCGCAGCGAGCAAAATCGCCAGCGACAAAACCGGCAACATAATACGCAAATGATCGCGGTTCACTGGGCAGCCTCCTGCATTTCAAACGATGCGCGAAGCATGTTCTCTTCGGTAATTTCGTCGCCCGTAAGTTCAGCGGCAATTTTGCTGTCGCGGAAAACAAAAACGCGGTCACATTCCATAATTTCGTCGGTTTCGGTTGAATACCAAAGGAATGTCCGGCCTTTTTCGGCTTCCCCGCGGATCATGCGATACACTTCCTTTTTGGTGCCCACATCCACACCGCGCATGGGGTCGTCCATCACCACAATCGGCGCGCTTGATGCCAGTGCCCGTGAAAACAGCACCTTTTGCTGGTTGCCGCCAGATAGCGATAAAATCGAACGATCCAGACTATCGGTTTTAATGCCGATTTTGCTGTGCCAGTGCTGTGCCAACTTCTTTTCCGCCGCACGGTCCACCAGAAAATGGCGACTAAACTCGACCAGGGTCTGCAAAGTTAAATTACGCATGATCGACCATAACGGCATCACACCGTCGCGTGCCCGGTCCCCGGCAACAAAAACAACGGCAGGTTCGCGGTTGGCGCGCCAGTCTGACGACCGTTCCAGAAAACATTGCGCCAGGGCTTCGGCCTGCCCGTGTCCTGCCAGGCCCGCCAAACCAACAATTTCGCCCTTGCGCGCCGTCAGCCCGTTTGCCATTCGCAGCACTTCAGGGCCAAATTCCGTGTGCTTTCGCGCTTCTGCCACGTCTGCCCCATCGGAGGCAACATGGCCCATCGCATCCACAAGGCTGTCGCGGGTAAAATGCGCGGCATCATCATTGGCAATAATGCGCCCGTCTTTCATCACAACAAGGCGGTTGGCGACCGAGAAAATTTCGCCCAGCATGTGCGATATAAAAATGATCGATCCGCCACTGGCGCAAAACTGCCTGATATATTCCAGCAACTGATCGGCAATCGCACCATCAAGGGATGATGTCGGTTCATCAAGGATCACCAGTCGGGCATCAATATCGCGCCCGGAAAAGGCAATGGCAATTTCCACCATCTGACGTTCGGCAATCGACAGATCACCAACCACGCTATAGGGGTCAATCCCGTTTCCGGGAAAAATGGCGTCCAGTGATGTGCGCACGGCCCGTGCCGCATTGCCGCGCCAGTTGCGCAACGGCATTTTGCGGTAAGGAATACGCAAATTTTCCAGAACTGTCAGGTTGGGGCACAGCGACAATTCCTGAAACACGCTGCGGATTCCGACATTTCTCGCCCGCTGGGAATTGCGAAAATCGGCCTTGCTGTCGCCGCCATCATAGCTGGCATCGCCTTTTGTCGGCGACAAACGGCCATTGATCACGTTCACCAAAGTCGACTTGCCAGCCCCGTTATGGCCAACCACCCCGACACATTCACCATGCATGATTTTCAAGTCGATATTGCTCAGGGCGTTGACCACCCCAAAAGAAACCCCGATACCCGCCAAAGTAATGATCGGCACCTCCTCGGTGCCGATCGCTTTTTGGTTCTTCACCATGATCAAGTCGCCTTACTTCGTCGACGCGATCAGGTTTTTCGCATCGTCCAATGAATATTCAACATTGGCGACCGAACCTTCAGGGGTGTCTTTCAGGGTTTTTGCCAGCGTGCTTTCGTCAACATGCAAGAACGGTACGGTCAGTTCCTTGGGCACGTCATTCCCATCAAGGATCTGTTGTGCAACCCAGAATGCCAGAGTGCTGATCCCCGGTGCAATCGACAAAGACGTGGTTTCATAACCATTGGCCGCCTGTTGGTCAGACCACCATTTCAGTTCATCCTGGCGGTTGCCCATAATGATGGTCGGCATCGGGCGATTAGCCGCAGCAAAGGCCTGTGCCGCCCCATATCCGTCGCCGCCCTGGGTTACAACTGCCGTAATATCAGGCAGGCTGGGCAGAATACCGGCCACCGCTTTCTGGGCAACGTCCTGGGCCCAGTCACCATGAACCGAACCGACAATTTTAAATTTGGAACGGCCAACTTCATCATGGATACCCGCGCTGATTTCATCATCAACGAACACCCCGGCAAGGCCGCGAATTTCCAAAAGATTGCCGCCCTCGGGATAGCGTTTTTCGAGATATTGAACCTGGTCACGCCCCATTTTCCGAAAATCGATTGCAACCCGCCATGCACAAGGCTCGGTCACAATACCGTCAAAGGAAACCACGATAATACCGGCATCGCAGGCTTCCTTGATCGCGCCGTTAATCGCAGTCGGGGAGGCTGCATCCACAACAATCGCGTCATAACCCTGCAAAATCATGTTCTGAATCTGCGCGGCTTGTTCCGTCGCCTGGTTTTCCGATGTGGTAAATGCATCGGCAGCCGCAACGACCCCGCTTTTAACAGCAGCCCCGGTAACCTTATCCCAGCTTTCGAGCATGGCCTGACGCCAGGAATTTCCGGCATAGTTGTTTGACAGGGCAATTTTTTTACCAGACGTATCGGCCATGGCACTGCCTGATGCCACAATCATAGTCCCGGCAATCGCGCCGAGAAGCAGGCTCTTGAATGTCATTTTTCCTCCCTGACGCGGCGGTGCCACGTCCTGATTTGTTTGTTTTGTTTGCGTCAATTTTCCCGTTTTGAACGGCAACAGGATTATCTTATTCTAACCAATAGGATTTACGTCGATACTGGTAAATTCGTAAAGAGCGGACACCGCATCAATCGTGCGGGTTCACACACCCGTCTTGCGGGTTCCCGCAAGACAAATCAAACCCGTCGTCATATGGTCACCGCAGGAGGAAGCATTCATGTCGGATCTCGCTCATTACCTGCGCATTTCCAATCTGCTTGCAGGCAATCTCGATATCCACTCCGCCTTGCATTCTGTAAAATCGGAAATCGACAAGATTATCGAATTTGATCATCTTGATGTCTGCCTGACAGATACGGACAAAACCTGGAACACGTCTTATGAAGTTGGGCTAAAAACAAGCTGGAGTGCGTCGCGGTCCCCGGTCAAACAATCTCCGGTGCGCGACATTCTTTTGGGAAAAACCGACCATCTTTTGACCGGTAATGCGCTGAAAGACCCGCGCTATGTTTTCCCCGACGCCATCAGTGCCCCCATCCTGCATCATGAATTTCGCAGTCGCGTCAATGTGGCGATGAAGGTTCTGGGTGAAGTTGTCGGTTCCTTGAACTGTTCGTCAAAAAAGGAAGACTTCTATAACCAGCACCATGTCGAACAGGTGCGCATTCTGGCCGATATTCTGGCCCCATATTTCTATGCCTTGCGGGCCAATGAAAAAGCAAGCAAGGAAGCCATATTTCGGGCCGAAATTCTTGCCCGGGAAGAAGGCTTGCGCCTTGGCGCGCTCAGCCTGACCGATGCGTTAGAAGCCGAACGACAACGGATCGGAATGGATTTACACGACCAGACGCTGGCCGATCTGACCCGCATCGCCCGTGATATCCACCCCGGACTAACCGAGGCACAACATCGTCGCCTGCAACAGCAATTGCAAAATATGATCCAGGATCTGCGCGACATCATTGATACCTCTATTCCGTCCATCCTCGAGCTTTTCGGCTTTCATCATGCCATCGTCACCCATCTCGAACGTGCCGTCAGCCACGAAAGTGCGATGTCTTTCAATGTCGAGGATCGCACCGGCGGCGCGGTCGATACCTTGCCCGAAACCATCCGTATTGCCATTTTCCGCATCTGCCAGGAAGCCACAAACAATTCGGTCCTGCATTCAGGGGCGGCGCATATCTCCGTCCTTGTCTGTCATGATGACACCGATTCCCTGAAAATCAGGATTAGCGATAATGGCGCCTTTCGATTGTCTGATCGCAAATCCCGAAGGGGCCTGGCCCATATGAAAACCCGCGCCCAACTTATCGGTGCACGCTATGAAATCAGCACCGTAAACGGAACGCAAATAACACTAAGGCTGCCCCAAGCAGCCGGAAATACCAAAGGGACGGCCCATGAAAATACTGCTGGTTGAAGACGATAAAATGCATGTCGATTTCCTTCGGGAAATCGTCGAAAGTGCCCTGCCGGAATTTGATGAAATCCTGATTGCCCGGGATGGCAAAGAAGGCGAAACGCTGGCCCAGCGCCACAAAGTCACGGCCATCGTGATGGATCTGCGCATGAAGGAACATAACGGCATCGAGGCCGCCAGAACCATTTGGGCGCGATGCCCCGATACGCGCATTATGTTCTGGTCCAATTACTCTGACGAAGCCTATCTGCGCGGTATCGCCAATATCGTCCCCCATCAGGCAACCTATGGCTATGTCCTGAAAACCGCAACACAGGATAGAATGCGCCTCGCCTTGCGTGCTGTGCTGATCGAGGCACAAATCGTCGTTGACCGCGAAGTCCATCAGATCCAAAACCAGCAAATGCGATCGCGCAGTGCACTAACCGAGTTTGAATATGTCATCCTGCTTGATATTGCCCTGGGTCTTCCCGACAAGGCCATTGCGACACGGCGTAAACTCTCGCTGCGCACCGTGCAAAACCGCTTGTTATCCCTTTATGATAAACTTGACGTGGGTGCGCTTGACCAAAACGATCTCGATATTGCCCTTAACAAACGTGCCCGCGCTGTTTCTTGCGCCATCAGTCGAAAAATTATCAACCGCGAAGGGCTGTCGGCGGCAGAAAAGGAACTTCGGGCATGGCTGACAAAATCATCAAAACTCATGCCTGAATAATGATTGCCAAACAATATCGGGTATCGGGGGATAACCGCAAAGGGTTCGGTTTCAAGGCATTGGCTTAGCGAAAAATCGCTTTAATGTACCACATCTGGTTTTAGGCCCGCTTCGCATTGTGCCCGCAACAGGGCTTCCATTTCGGTGGCGGGCACAGGTTTGCTGAAATAAAATCCCTGTAACTCGTCAACGCCTTCCGCGCAAACCAGTTCAAGCTGGGTTTCGGTTTCAATCCCCTCGACATTCACCGACATGCCAAACGACCGCGCCATAAACACCACAGCACGAACAATCGCCGAACTGCCGTCTTCCTCGGCCATATCAATAATAAAAGATCTGTCGATTTTCAGCTTGTCGACCGGAAAGCGCTTTAAATAGGCCAGGGACGAATAACCGGTGCCAAAATCATCAATTGCGATGCGAATACCCTGGTTTCGCAACATCCCCAACGTAATGGCCGCTTCACGCGGATTATCCATCATCGCCCCTTCGGTCACTTCAAACTGCAATTGGCGCGGGTCCAGGCCGGTGCGTTGCAGGGCATCGCCGACACTTTCAATCAGGTCTTCATGCCGTGCCAGTTCCAGCGGCGACAAATTAACCGAAATCAGCAGTTCTCCCAGCCCCGCCTCTCGCCATTTGCGGGTCTGAATACAGGCATTGTTCAAAACCCATTTGCCCACTTCGGCAATAATACCCATGCGTTCTGCCACCGATATAAAATCCACCGGGCTAACCATGCCGCGCGATGGATGGAACCAGCGCACCAGGGCTTCCATACCAACAATCTGGTGGCCGGTGGCACCAACAATCGGTTGATAGAACAGCTCGAATTCATCATTGCCAAGGGCACGTGACAAATCGCGTTCCAGCGCCTTGCGTTCCTGCACCTCAAGCTGCAACCGCGTTTCAAAAAAATGATACCGGTTTCGCCCTTCCGCCTTGGAGCAGTAAAGTGCCAGGTCAACATTGCGCAAAAGGTCTTTTTCGTCGCGCCCGTCCTTGGGATACACACATATCCCGACCGAGGTCGAAACCAGCACTTCATTGCCTTCCAGCATAAACCGCTCGCTGATCCGTTCAATCAGGCGCTGGGCGACAATGGTAATTTCTCCGACGGTTCCCGGGTCGTGCAACAGCACGGCAAACTCGTCCCCGCCCAGCCGCGCCACAACATCTTCGTTGCGTAACCGCACGCGCATACGTTCCCCCACCCCTTGCAACAGCAAATCACCAATCGGATGGCCCAGCGTATCGTTGATGTCCTTGAAATTATCCAGATCAAACAGCATCAAAACAAAACTTCTATGCTCGCGCTTGCCCCGCGCGACTGCCATCGCAAGACGTTCCTGAAACAAAGTCCGGTTGGGAAGCCCGGTCAACCCGTCATGATGGGCCAAAAACTGAATACGCGCTGCGGAGCGTTTCCGATCTGTAATATCGGTAATAGACCCTTCAATCAAAACCGGCACGCCACGATCATCGCGCACCAGACGGGCGTTTTCCTCGATCCAGATAATCTTGCCATCACTGCGGCGCAGCTCAGCTTCAAACCCCTGGACAATGCCATCGCGCAACAACCGCCCGGTAAATTGGAACCGCACGCCGGGTTTCACATAAAACCCGTCGCGCGCCAACGCTTCCTGCCCGACCAGCTCGTGCTCATTCTCGTATCCAAGGATCGACACAAAGGCCGGGTTGGCCGACAATAATGGCCCCAGTGGTTTGGACTGATAAAGCCCCTCGGCAGAGTTTTCAAAAATACCGCGATATTTTTCCTCGGCCAAACGCAGGGCGCGTTCCACGGCGGTCTTTTCCGTCACATCCTGACCGATGCAAATGACCCCGCCGACATTGCCGTTTTCGGCAAAATGGGCGCGGGCATTCCACTGCAACAAACGAATCTCGCCGTCCTTGCGGCGAATGGATATCACTTCATCCTTGATGATTTCACCGGCAATCATGCGATGAACACGCCGGGCAACGTTGGCGCGCTCACGCTCGATCACCAGCAAATCAAAAAAATTGCGCCCCGCCGCTTCCATCCATGAATAGCCAAAGGTCCATTCACTTTCGCGATTATATTCCAGGATGCGCCCTTCGGCATCGAGAAACATAATCACGCTGCCAGCCGTCTGAACCAGCGCACGATAGCGTTCCTGACGGCGGCGCAAATCATCTTCGGCCTGCCGGCTTTTGGTCACATCAATCAGGGTGATGCTATAGCCCAGCAAAACGCCGCCTTCCCCATGAATGACGGTGGCATTCATCCGCACCCAGATCTGGCTGCCATCCTGACGGCGCATTTCGATTTCGCGGTCGCTAAACCCGTGACCACGGCGCAAATGCCGGGCCAATTCCACCAAGTCATCTTCGCGCGCATAAAATGTTTCAGGCTTAAGCTGGTATGCCTGCTTAACAGATGCCGTATCCTCAAAGCCAAATAGCGGCGCAACCGCCTCGCTGACCTCGGTCACCTGCCCGTCAGCCGATAAATCAAGAATGCCCTGCACCGCATGTTCCAGCGCCCGGCGATAACTTTCCTCGCGCGTGCAATCGCGGCCGAACCATGCAAAGCCGCCATTATCTGCCAGAAATGTGCGTCGCCACTGAAAAATGCGCTGTCCATAATGAACCGAACGCATCGTTTGGCCCGGTTCGGCCGGGCCACTTAACGGGCGTTGGCCGCCTGGAATTGCCAGGGCGGCAACATTGGGTAATCCCACTTCCATGGCAACCAGTTCTGCGGCGGCATTGCCATGCCGAAATTCCCCGTCCGGGCCCAGCACAAGCACCGGCAAAGGTGAAATCATCAACCCCGACGAAATCAGCCGATCCTTTTGCGTCAGCATCACAACACGAATAACATTGCCCCCCGCAAGCGGCAGCCACCATCCCAGAAAATAGTGCTGTGCCATCCCTGCTACCGGAATAACAAATGTTTCGCCTTGCGGTTTGTCCCGGTCCTGGCTTTGACGCGCCCGTGCGACAATATCGGAAATCTGACGATAGGCACCAACAGGCTGCCACACAAGCTGATCTGATGCCTGCATACCAAATGCAGCGACCCACGCGGCATTTCCCAGCATCACTTGCCGGTCAGGAGCAATAACTGCCGCAGGCACATTGTCACACGTAACCAGTGCCGCAACTGCCATGGCGGCATCAATTGAAATGTTGGCTCCCATTTCCCCGGCTATTATCATCTGTTTTTGTTATGTCAGCGCGACCATAGCTTTTCACCAACGTGCTGCAAAGGGCTTTTTGAACCTGTCCGCATTTGTTCGCATTCCTCACACCAGTATCAATCAAAAGCTTTATCTCTAAAAACTATTTCTGCTTTTACAACATATTCCGCGCGGTTTTCTTCCCGCGTAACCGGGCGGTTTTCACCCACCACGCCATCCGTGCCGGGCGTCATTGGCACTATTTTCGCTTCCTATCCCCTTAAACAGTTGCGAGGGACCGGTTCCCGTTCTAACCTGAGGCTCGATCAGGTCGAATGACCCGTCGGCAGACGCGCCCTTGTCAAACCCGGAATGTCGAGGAGAACAATGGTGATTTCTCATCAGGACGCATTGATCTACACTATGGTGATGGTGTCTGCAGCAGACAACGACATTACCGATGCCGAGCTTTCCGCAATGGCGCGCCGCGTGCGTTATCTTCCCGTATTTGCCGGTTTTGACAGCGAACGCCTGACAGATGTCACGCGCGACTGCGCCGCCCGGTTGGGCGAAGAAGACGGGCTGGACAAAACCCTTATCCTGATCCGCGATGCTCTTTCCAAAAAGATGCGCGAAACCGCTTATGTTTTTGCCTGCGAGATTGTCCTGTCCGACGTCGAAATCAGTCAGGAAGAACTGCGCATCCTGGAATTGATCCGTCATCGTCTTGATATTGATCGTTTGGTTGGCGCTGCCATCGAACGGGCCATGGCGGCCCGTTATTTGCGCCCCGGCGACATATAACTCCTATGTGATTTGCGGCACCCTGCCGCAGGAAACCACGGATTTCGACGCTGATTTGCCACAATAAACCGTAAAACCGGCACCATAAAAACCCCATCAGAATTGCCGGGCACCATAAAAGGGTCCGGTTTCTTTGCGCGGGACCCGCGATATTTTCAGGCGCCATATCTAGCTGGCGCAGATCACCATTGACCGATTGCACGAACAAAGGGAACAGACCGTCATGACCGCACTGGCAGGCGAAAACATAGCCTTCATCGGACTGGGGCTTATGGGGCGCCCGATGGCCCTTAATCTGGAAAAGGCGGGTGCAAAACTGACCGTAACCACCCGCAACCCTGAAACGCTGAACATGTTCGAGGATCTCGGTGTTGAAACCGCCGCGACCCCGGCGGATGCTGTCGCCGAAGCCGACATCGTCATTATCTGTGTTGCCGACACCGATGCTGTCGAGAATGTGCTGATGGGTGAAGATGGCATTCTTGATGGTCTGGAAGAAGATACCATCGTCATCGACATGGGCACCACCTCGGTCGACGCCACGCGCCGTTTTGCCGATGCCGTCGAGGATGCTGGCGGTGAATGGCTGGACGCCCCGGTATCAGGCGGCACGCTGGGCGCACAATCGGGTACGCTGTCGATCATGGTGGGCGGCGAGCCCGATATTTTCCAGCGGGTTGACCGTATTTTCAAGGTCCTGGGCAACCGCGTCACCTATGTCGGGCAGGCCGGTGCCGGGCAGATTGCCAAGGCCGCCAATCAAATGATTGTCGGCGTCACCATTGCCGCCATTGCCGAATCATTCTCCATGGCCGAAGAAGCCGGGGTCAATATCGCCAGCCTGCGCGAAGCCCTGACCGGGGGCTTTGCCGATTCAACGGTTTTACAGCAGCACGGCAAACGCATGATCGAACGCAATTTTGAACCGGGCGGCAAAGCCATCATCCAGCGCAAAGACCTTTATCAGGCGCTGGAATTTTCCGAAACCGATCTGGGGCTGGAACTGCCGATGACGCGTCTGGCGATGGAACTTTATGACGAACTGATCGACCTTGGCGGCGGTGAGCTTGACCATTCCGCCCTGATTAAAATCTACGAAGAAGATTAAACCGCCACACCAAAACCGGTTTTCAACCTGATTTATACCCCCATCCCACCCCCCTGGCACCCGGTGCCGGGGGTTGTTTTTGCCCGATCCGATACAAACAGGTTTGTATTTATGTTTACCCCTGCGTCAGGCATGATAAACCCCGTTGCAAACCGGACAATTTCGCCACCCTCCAAAAATACAGAGTCCCATGACAGATACAGACCTTGAAGCCCGCATCATCGAACTTGAAACCCGCATTTCCCACCTTGATCAGGCAATGACGGACATGTCGATGATGGTCAAACGCCAGTGGGATCGCATTGATGTTCTTGAACGTCGCAACCATTTACTCGGCGAGGACATGAAACGCATGAATGACTTCATGCAAACAGCACCCGAAGACGACGTTCCGCCCCCTCATTATTAACAACTGTCCATCCGTTATGCCCGACAACAGGCAGCATCGCAAACAGGTGTCGCATGTTATGTCCTGGCAATCGATTGCACAGACGATGCTTGTGATCCCCCTTTGCGCAGCGCCATCTTTGCGATAAAAGCCCTGCATGAACAAACCAGTTTACATCACCCCCCAAGGGCTTGAAGTGCTCCGCGCCGAACTGGACCGTCTTTGGAAAAAAGACCGGCCCGAAACCGTTGCGATTGTGTCATGGGCGGCGGGCAATGGCGACCGCAGCGAAAATGGCGATTACATCTATGGCAAAAAACGCCTGCGCGAAATCGACCGCCGGGTGCGTTACCTGCGTAAACGCATCGAGGATGCCGTTGTTGTCCGCTCCGCAGACCAACCTGATCATTCGCGTATTTTCTTTGGCGCGGAAGTCACCTATGTAAACGTACGTGACGAAGAAAAAACCATTCGCATTGTCGGCGAGGATGAAGCCGAAAGCCTGAAAGGCAAAATAAGCTGGGTGTCCCCGGTTGCCCGCGCCCTGATGAAACGCGAAGTCGGCGACACCGTTACGTTGCGCACCCCGGCAGGCGAGGACGAACTTGAAGTGCTAAAAATCCACTATCCAGACTAAAAATCTAACCCGTCACGGCCAGTTCATAGCCATCCGGGTCACGCACAAAAAACTGCAAACTGCCGTTTTCCAACGCCTCTATCGGTTCGGGGGCATAACCGGCATCGCCAAGCCCTGCAAACAATGCCGGCACATCATCGCATTCCAGATACCACACCATCCCGGCAAAGGATGGCCGCATCTTGCGTTCTTCATGGGTGTAGCGCGCCATTTGGATTTGGAGTGTTCGCCGCTTAAAATT